>Ga0182739_1000150_pt1 | contig 135607 bp, 111 predicted proteins | sample eDN5th30CBELigBY_FD_128873 | JGI IMG/M metagenome (GOLD analysis project Ga0182739, IMG submission 128873) | Enriched backyard soil microbial communities from Emeryville, California, USA - eDNA 5th pass 30_C BE-Lig BY (version 2) (version 2) | ecosystem: Environmental > Terrestrial > Soil >...
AGAAGACATAAATCAATCGGTAGGATAACACCCGATGAAAGGTTCTATCAGCAAATTAAAAATGTGTCGTAATTATATCTTAAATTAGTGCAATAGTTGTCCAACAAATAGGGAGTATCATAGGTTGATAGAAGGATTAGTAGAAGAACTAATAGAAGAGATAGGGACTTAGTTCCAAATTCCCATCGGCCAAGAGCCTGCATTTTCAGCAACGGATATTCTCGGATGAACGCCTAGCCTCTGGCAGTCATGGGTTTTAAAAAACTGTCGGTTGCTCTCTGCTAATTTTTGAAATACCTAATTCTTGGACTCTTTAAACAGGAGGTTATCTCTTCAGTATTATAGATTAAAACGAAGTGGATAAATTTCTCGAATCAAGAAATTAATAAATAGGTTTAACGGCCACGTCACGCTTAGCATTCTTAGTGACAGGGGTTATGCTATGAATTTTTTGTAACCGGTTTAAAATGTAATAATCAAACTCTAAATTCCAAGACGCCAATTGTTTAAATAAGCGTGGTTTTGTACGTGTGGTATCCACTTGCCAATCTGCATCCAAAATCCAGAATTGGCCTACTACGCCCTGGCTGGCAATATAATATGGATTCGTTTGTCCCAATTTCATAATATCGACCGAGGGCATTTTCTCCAATTCATCGGTGGACATTCCAAGTTCTTCCATAAAACTATCGCTGTTGCGTTGATGATAAAAAACGTTATTGTAAACATAGTTTGCAGGCCATCTTGACAATTCCCACAGATACATATTCATGGGGCAGGTCTCATTGTAAGGTACCATTCCGGTCACCATGGAGTCTCCAGCCATATTGATGTGGAGGATGGTGTTCCCATTACTGTCCACACTATGCGTTTTGACCTCTGATTTTGGAATCAATTTGTTCTTGCCGGTATAAAGTAGATACAATAATACCTCTTTGCGTGAGATTTGATCGGTGTCTTGACTGAATGCGCTAACACCCATCGTTACAAGTAAGACAACCGTAAAAGTTATTTTTTTCATAATTTATCACCGTTTAATCGATATCTCCCCGAATGCCTGCATAATATACCACATTCGACCAACTTAGGCCGTATTTGATGAAATTACACATGCCAGTTGATTACGTTAATTGGTCAATTAATAACTGGCAAAATTAAGCTAAAATTTTTATTTTTCCTTATGGCCAATGGAAAAGAACCTAAAATAGGAAGATTTATCGACCCGCTTACGGATTGGGGCTTTCGCCATCTTTTCGGTCAGGAACCCAATAAGAAGATTTTAATTGAATTCCTCAACGACCTGTTCCAAGGAGAGAAGCACATTGCCGAGCTCGAATATGCACCTAATGAACACGATGGTGATGAAGACGTGGACAAACGTGTTGTTTTCGACCTGCAGTGCCGCGGCGATCATGGGGAATATTTCATCGTCGAGATGCAGCGGGTAGGGCAAGATTTCTTCAAGGACAGGACACTGTTTTACGTCTCGCGGCTTATCCAGCGGTTGTTGAAAAAGGGGAGGGCATCCAATGATTACCAGTTGCCGGAAGTTTACTTAATCGGCATTCTGGAATTCGGTATGGATGCCGATGAACAAGGCAGGTACTTCCATGACATTGCATTGATGGAAAAGACTTCGGGTAAAGTTTTTCATTATAACATTAATCGTTCTTTAGCGGCATAATGGAGCATTCATGCATTTTGATTTTAACAGCTGCATGAATGGTTTACAATAAACTGGGTTTTAAGTTTTTAGAATTGCCTAACTTTGCAAAGAAAGAAAGTGATTTGCTGACAGATACAGACAAGTGGGTGTACCTGTTGAAGTACATGAGCACGCTGAATAAGATTCCGGTTTATCTTCGGAAACCCATATTTGAAAAGCTGTTTAATATTGCCGAATATAGTAAACTTTTCTCGCTGGGGGTATGAGTATGGGGCTAATGGGACGCAGCAAATTGACAAAGGAGGAGAGAACGTGCGATACAAGTTTGAAGACAAATGGGACAACAAGTCTGTATTGGACTATGCCAAAGAATATATACGGAAAGGTTTTGCTAAAATTAGTGGCGAAATTTGACTGGAATCGAGGAATATGTTTAGATTTGTAATCCATGAACCTCAAATCACTCATAGACCAACCGGAAGGCAGGCGTTTGGAATTCAAGCAGCAGTTGCCCAAGCCCCAAGAGCTTGCCAAGACCATCATGGCTTTTGCCAACGATGCGGGGGGAGAGTTGGTCATCGGTGTGCAAGACAATCCACGCAAACTCGTTGGCCTGCCGGAAGACGAGTTGCTGGCCTTGGAAGAGCAAATCAGCAACATCATCTTTGACCACTGTCACCCCATCATCGTGCCCGAGATATCTTTCCAGCAGGTCGATGATGCCCATTTGATACGGGTACGCATCCACCGGGGCAGCAATTTCCCGTACTACCTAAAGACAAAGGGCAAAAGAGAGGGGACCTACATCAGGGTGGGCTCATCCAACCACTTGGCCGATGAAGATATCGTTGCCGACCTGGAGCGGCAGAAACGCAACGTGTCGTACGACAGCGAGCCGTTGCTCGACTGCAGCATTGGCGATTTGGACATCGCTGCATTCGGGTCATTTTATGAGGAACGCACCGGAGAGGTATTGGACGAAGTCGCCTTGCGCAAGCTGGAATTGGTAAAGCCACATCAAGGGAGTCTTATGTCTACCCACGCGTTGGTCCTGTTCTCGGATGGAGCCATCCGCAGGCAGTATTTCCCATACGCCAAGATCGAATGCGCCCGGTTCAAGGGAACGGATACCGGTACGTTCATCGACCAGAAAACCATCGATGCCCATATTGGCATACAGGCAGAGCAAGCCTATGAGTTTGTGTTGCGGCATATCAATAAATCGGCGGTGGTGGAGGGAGTATACACCAATTCCCGATGGCAATATCCAGTAGTTGCTGTTCGAGAAGCCATCCGGAATGCGGTGGTACATCGGGATTACGCCCTTACGGGCAGGGATATCAAAGTGGCCATCTTTGACGATATGATCGAGATTACCAGTCCCGGCATGTTGCTTCCATCCATTGATTTCGATGAGTTGGAGGCCCGCCAGTCAGACATTCGCAACAAAGTGATTGCCCCGGTATTCAAACGGGTTGGGCTTATCGACCAATGGGGAAATGGTTTGAAACTGATAGCCGACGAGCTGAAGGCTTATCCTGAAATCGAGTTTAAATGGTTTGAGCGTGGCGGACTACAATTCCAGGTGCAGTTTATCAATAAGGGTTTTGTGGCACAGCAGGGGTTGCAGACAATTGACGGTGCAATTGACGGTGCAATTGACGGTGCAATTGACGGTGCAACGAAAGAGGTGAAACGGAAATTGGCGGTGCTGCTCAGGGCTATTTTTGAAGACGAGGGGAAACGTGCGCCAACATATATGGCAAAAACGGAACTGGGCAGTGCAAGAACGGTGGAGCGCTACCTCCATCAACTCAGGAAAGGCGGCTTGATCGAGTTCAAAGGCGATGCTGCCCAAACTGGTGGGTATTATATAACAACGGGGCTGCGCGGAAAATTGGAAACATAAGCACTTCATCTCGATTGAGCTTTAGCTGTGGGGTGCCAGGGATTGGGTGGGGAATAGACAATTTGATCAAAAATAAATTAGTAAGCGCTGAATCAGAGGAGGTTTTCTCCAGTCTCGATCAATTTATTTTTGAACGTATGGCTCATCGTTTGGAGGTTTGCAACGCCAACGAAGCCGTATTCGGTTACGGGGAATATTTCTTGGCCAGAGCTTGGGCCATATCGGAAATACATTCAGGAGACTTGACCGACATTAATTCTTTGACCAAAATCCACGTACTCTGCTTTTTAGTCGACGAGTGTGAGCAAATTTTAAAAAACAACAGAAGTGACGTAAAAACACCTGCCTTTATTCGCACCTATTCGGTGGCTATGCGGGCAGTCATGCCAAATACATCCGGGTACCGTTTGCGGACCATGGGGCATTTAAAATCCCCGAAGACATCCCCGACGAAAAAGCGGTGTTCGTGTCTGATGGCGTTCCCACAGGATACATCGCCGCAGAGATGGCCGACGTCAAACCTGGCGATATTGTGGCCGTGTGGGGCGCGGGCGGCGTGGGGCAAATGGCTATTCAGTGTGCCTACTACATGGGCGCCGAGCGGGTTATTGCGATAGACGATATCGATTACCGACTGGCTGCAGCGGCTACCTACAGCAAGGCAGAAGTGCTCAATTACCGCGATGCCGACGTGCTGGAAGCGCTCAAAGAGGCGACCGGAGGGAGGGGACCCGATTGTTGTATTGATGCCGTGGGCATGGAAGCCAACAGCACCGGCGTAGAACACTATTATGACCGCACTAAGCAGGCTTTAAAATTGGAGACTGACCGGCCCGCCGCGTTGCGGCAAGCCATAGCCGCATGCCGCGAAGGGGGTACGGTTGCCGTAGTGGGGGTTTATGCCGGATTCGCCGATAAAATACCGATGGGCCTCTTTTTTAATAAAGGACTTACCATGCGCGGCGGACAGATGCAGGGCCAACGTCATGTGCCGTTGCTGTTTGAACTCATCCGGCAGGGGAAAATTGATCCCGGTTTTATGCTTACCCATCCCATGCCGCTCAGCGATGGGAGTAAGGTATACAAGCTGTTCAATAGCCGGACAGATGATTGTATCCGGGCCGTGCTGATGCCGTAAAATACCAAGACTACAGCAACGTACGCCGAAGTTCCTCGGCAGCGTGGGGCGATAAATACCCTAAGGGGATGTCGAATACTGTCCTCGCGCCTGTTTGACCTTCTTTAGCCAACTTCCCTACCGCCCTCGCGTAGGCAACCAGCACGCTCGCCGTAAACTCGGGGTTGCTTTCCAGTGCCAGCCCGAATTCTATCCGCTGACGGGAGCCGTTGCCGGTGATGCCCGACCGGAACACCGTGCCACCATGGGGCATGCCCGAGTGGTTTTCCCGCAATTCTTCGTCGCTGATGAAATGCACCGTGGTATCGTACGGCTCGAAATAGTGGGGCATGGATTTGATATTCTCCTCGATTTCGGATAGGTTGGCTTCCGGTTTTGCGACCACATAGCAAACCCGCCGATGACGGTCGGCAGTGGTAAGGCTGGGCGTGGCGCCGGCACGTACTTGTTCGATGGCGCTTTCCAGCGGTATCGTGTACTGTACGCCGTTTTTTACACCCGGCACCCGTCTCACGGCATCGGAATGCCCCTGGCTCAGGCCTTTTCCCCAAAAGGTATATTCTTCGCCCTGGGGCAGCACGCTCTGCCCGAGCAACCGGGCTAGTGAGAACAGCCCCGGGTCCCAGCCGGTTGATATGAGCGATAAGGTGTTTGCGGCTTTCGCTGCCTCGTCGACCTGCGAGAAATAGGCCGGTATCTTGGCATGTGTATCGAAGCTGTCTACCGTATTGAACAGCTTGGAAACCGACAAAACCTGTTCCGGAAGATCGGTTGAAGACCCTCCACATAAGATCATCACGTCAATATCGGCGCTATAGTCGGTAATCCGCGCATATGGAACTGCGTTTTCAACAGCTGTTAATTCCTCAGGCGGCCGCCGAGTAAAAACAGCTACCAACTCCATGTCTGGGTTTTGCCCGATGGCTAGCGCAACGCCTTTCCCCAAATTTCCGTAACCGACAATCCCCACCCGTAAAGGTGGCGTACCTGATTCTTTTTGCATTTTCTTGTAATTAAATCTAGCTGATATTAGCGGCCACCTAAAAAGGTTTCCAAGCGGCGAAGTTAAACAAAAAAATTACGGTACGGCATAGCTATCTTTTTTACCTACTCAATTAGATTAAGGGTCGATTTGACGGGCAGCAACTGTGATAGCGACCGTGTCCATTTCCGGGCGGCGGGAGCTAAGGGCCGGTAGCCATCACATCGAATGGCACCCAATTACAATGCCTTCCGATAATTTAGTCGGTACACTTTCGGTTGGCAGCCTTTGAATTTCTTGAATTGCCGATAAAAGAATGGAATGCTTTCGAATCCCGAATCGTAGCAGATGTCACTTATTGGCTTGTCCGTATCGATGAGCAATTTACACGCCTTGCTAATCCGGTATTCGTTAAGGAATTCTGAGAAGGGCTTTTTCATCACCTTGCTGAAAAACCGAGAAAAATATTTAGGGCTCATGTATACCTGGGCGGCGATGTCATCAAGTGTAATCTTTTCCCGATAATGCGTACTTATGTACTTGTTAATGGTATTGATGCGATCACTACTGTGGCCATTTGGTTCGTAAGAAAAACCGTGCTCGCATAAAAAGCTATATTCGGAAGATACGCTTAATTCATCCAAAATCTGGAGGAGCTGCACTAACCGTTGAAGCGGAGGTAAATCTGGCAAATCGAGGCATTTCGCTTTTAATCGCTTGGCGACGGTTTTGTTGAACTTAATGCCTCTACTGGCTAATTGAAGCAAATTTCTAATTCCCGTAAATTCGTGACTTTGCATCCATATTTCATCCCAAAATTGTTCTTTTAGGTATATGACTATTGCATTTGGGGGGCGCTGCTCACTCCCGGTTTCGTCAATCCAACAATGAGGCAGGTTCGAGCCTAGCAAAACGAAATCGTCGCTCACGTAGTTCTCCACGCTGTTGCCCACATAGCGTATTCCTTGGCCCGCTGGGATGTAGGTCAATTCGTATTCGTTATGGTAATGCCAAGGGTAATCAAATTCCTTTTTATTCTCTTGTAAAACGACATTGAATAAATTAGATTCGGCTAAAGGTACGGGCTTGTAACTTGCTTTCATGGTCTAAAGATATAAAATTTATGAACTGATTTGAAGCTTTCGCGACCTTGACAAGGCGACGACTTGATTGAAACTAATTCGAGTAATCTGCTGAATAACCATACCAATTTAAGATATTTAATTACAGAAACTTTAAAAAGGCGAAATAGGATAGCAATTTATTCATATGGGGTAACCCGATTGGAATTCCATCCTTTATAATTGCAGTTATGATTGTAGATGTTCATACCCATGTTTTTAAGTCCGGATCAGACTTTGGGCCGAAGCTACAGGCCGACCTGAAGCGTTGTGGCGTTGATCAGGCTGTTTGGGGCGATGTGGCCGAACGGCATTTGGAAACAACCCGGGCCGCAGATGTAGCCGTCGTATTTGGTTTGCAGGCAGCCGCTACCGATTGGAATATACCAAATGAGGAGGTGGCGGCACACGTCAAACGGGCTGCCGATAGGTTGTTGTTTTTCGCTTCAATAGACCCGGCGAAACCGGGGTTTATGGAGGAATTGGAAAAATGCCATCAGCAATTTGGGGCGGTGGGCGTTAAGTTAGCCCCACTTTATCAGAATGTGCACCCTGCAGATCCACGATGCTATGATATATACAGGTATTGTGTAACCCACGGCCTGCCTATCCTTTTCCATGCGGGGACATCATTTGTAAGCGGTACGCCATTGGATTACTCGCGCCCCGTTCATTTTGATGCCGTGGCGCTGGATTTCCCCGATCTGCGTATGGTGCTCGCGCACCTTGGCCATCCGTGGGAAGGGGAGACCATCTCCGTGATTCGGCGGCATGCGAACGTCTATGCTGATCTATCGGCTCTCTATTACCGGCCGTGGCAATTTTACAATTCCATGCGCCTATTAGTGGAATACCGAACCGAATCGAAGGTGCTGTTTGGGTCGGACTTTCCCTTCACCACAACGGAAGACTCACTGCAAGGGGTGCGTGAACTGAATAACGTAATCGCAGGGAGCGGGTTGCCAACGGTCCCCGAGGAAGTAATCGAAGGGATTATCCACCGCGATGCATTGGCATGCCTAGGCTTACCCCATCCAAACGCAATAAGCAAATGACTACACCGCTACCCAGCACCATGAAAGCGCTACAATTACTCGGATTGAATCAATTGGTTTCGACTGAACTGCCCTTGCCTGTACCAAAGGCCGGTGAGGTGCTTATCCAGACCATGGCCTCGACAATCTGTACATCAGACCTACACGATATCCAGCAGAATCCCTTCGGTATTGCACTTCCGAAAGTACTCGGCCACGAAGGGTCGGGTGTAGTGGTGCAATGCGGTTCCGGCGTCACCGGCCTTTCTGTCGGCACGCGGGTGGCTAGCCATCCGGTGGTCCCCTGTGGCTACTGCGCGGAATGCCATCGGGGTTTTGGCCACCTGTGCCTGAATATGGGGCATTTGGGTATCGACCGCGACGGCACATTTGCTGAATATTACATCCAACGCGCAGACCGCGTACGGGTGCTACCCAAAGAAATACCATTTCCACTAGGTGCCTTGCTGGAACCGGTGGCCAATTGTTTGCAAGCCATCGCGCGGGCGGGGGATGTGCAGGGGCGCGTCGTGCTGGTGGTGGGCGACGGCCCATTCGGCAATATCATTGCCCGGTTGGCTATCCGGGCGGGGGCGGCGCGGGTATTGGTGGCGGGGCGGGAACCTTTCCGGCTTGGCATGATTCCCGGGGCCGAAATTGTCAATAACCCTCCCGTTGGCTCGGTGGATGTTGCCATATTGGCCGTAAGTTCGTCTGAAGCTTTTTCGACATGCCTGTCCGCGCTGCGGAAACGTGGCCGGTTGGTCGTTTTCAGTCTACTCAAAGACCCGGTGCCGGTCGACCTGTTTGCCCTGCACGTGGCCGAACAGGAAATCGTTGGCTGCTGCAATGACGAGGAGCGGATGGATGAGTCGTTGGCTTGCCTGCTGGACCCAAAATTGGCCCTTTCGCAGCTCATCACACATCAGATTCCGTTTGAAAATTGGGCAGACGCCTTCCATCTCGCTAGAAACCGGCACGACATCGCGCTGAAGGTAGCGCTGACATTTAATTGATTTTTAATTTTTGTGAATATGAAGATTACCAATGTAGAGGCTTTTATCCTTGAATCGCCGTTCGAAAATACGGCACCAGAAGGCAGTGAGGAGGCGAGGGGAGTAAAGCATTGCTTATTGTTGAAAGTGAGCACGGATGAAGGGATTACGGGCTGGTCAGATATCGAGACGTCTTCCCATGTGGGTGTAGCGGCGGTAAATGCACCCGACAGCTCGCCTTATTTTGAAGGGTTACGTGCCATCGTCATGAATGAAGACCCGTTTGATGTGGAGCGCCTGTGGGACAAGGTTTACCGGCGGTCGATCTATTACGGAAGGAGGGGCGTAGCCATGCAGCTCCTATCCGGATTTGATATTGCTTGCCACGATATCATCGGTAAGGCTACCGGCAAACCGATTTACAAAATATTAGGCGGAGCGAGGCGGGAGCGCGTTAGGGCTTATGCATCTACGTTGTTCAGACCAACCCCGCAAGCTATTAAAGAGGCTTGCGCATTTTACCTCGAACGTGGGTTCACAGCAATCAAATTCGGATGGGGCGTTTTCGGCGAGGATCCGAAATTAGATATCAAGCTGGTAGAGGCAGCCAGGGAGGCTGTAGGCTCCGAGGTTGAACTGATGGTAGACCCCGGATGGATGGTCGATCGCAGTGCCTACGATGCCATTGCGCTCTGCCGGGCGTTGGAACCTTACGATATTTACTGGCTTGAGGATTTCATGCACCCCGAGAATTACGAGGGTTACGCTAAAACAAAAGCAGCAGGTGTAAAAACCCGCTTGGCAGCCGGCGAGCAGGAGGCAACCGGCTGGGGGTTTCGGCAATTGATCCAACAAGGAGGAATCGATGTCGTGCAGCCCGACATTACCCGTTGCGGCGGATTTACCCAAATCCGGAAAATTTTATGGGAAGCCGAGTATGCGGGGGTGGACGTATGCCCACACGCCTGGCTTACCGACCTGAACACGGCAGCCGCGTTGCACGTAAATGCCATACTTCCCCGCTCGCTGTTTTTGGAATACAACGTGAGTGACAACCCCATGCTGAGGGAGGTTATTGAAAATCCGGTACAACTGGATGAATCGGGCTACATCGCTGTTCCCGACGGACCGGGGTTGGGCATTGAAATAAATGAGGCAGCGGTAAGGAAATTTTGTGTGAACCTGTAATATGATGGACCAGATTCTTGATTTCCGATTGTCGGCGTCTGAAGCTGCCCTGTGGTGGCTCGGGCAGGCCGGGTACATCATCCGGTCGGCCGGTATCACCGTCGTGATCGATCCCTACCTTTCCGATTCGGCGGCTAAAGATACGCCCGAACTGGCACGCCGTTACCCGGTTCCTATCAACCCGGTGGAACTTAGCGCAGATATTTATGTCGTAACCCACGATCACCTCGATCACTTGGATCCGGAGACGATTACGCTATACCGGAGCAAAGACAAGACCCGGTTCGTGGCTCCCAGACAGGCAGCCCAAAAATTGATTGCCCTGGGGGTTCCCGAAAAGCAAATCATCGTGTTGCATGCAGGTGAGAACTGGCGGTCTGGTGCCGTTGAAATAACCGGTGTTTTTACCATCCCGTCGGGGGTCGATGTATTGGACACCACGGGTTATTTGATCAAGTTCGACAATGGCCGGAGTGTTTACCACACAAGTGATACGGAATTCCATCCACTTGTTTTGGCAGCAGCACCCAAAGAACCCGAACTGATGCTTGTTCCCATAAACGGGAAATGGGGCAATCCCGGACCGGAGCAGGCGGCGTTGTTTGCACGGGCGGTTCAACCTACCTATGTGCTGCCCAACCATTATGATCTCATGGAACTGAATGCGGAAAATCCCGAAACATTCAAGTGGTTTTGCGCGCAATATAACTTAGGTAGCCGATGCGTGATTCCCGAAAGAATGCAGCCATTCCGTTGGGATGGTTAGCAAATCGGTTCAATGATATAGAGCAAATTATTTTACTTAATAAAAAATGAATATGAACAAAGTGGCAGATCTTTTCACAACGGATGATGAGAAGTTTGATTGGATTCGAAAGCATCTTTACGTACCGATTGTTTCGGACGTTATGGACACACTGGGACACCGGTATAATGCGATGCACCATCGCCTCAGGCCATTGGATCCGGACAATTGTGTCATCGTGGGGAGAGCGAGGACCCAACGTTGGATGGAAACGGATTATGTCGAAGCCGATGCCTATGATTTGGAAATTGAAGCGGTAGACTCGCTAACGAAGAATGACGTTATTGTTCATTCGACCGACAGTGCAAACACAAATGCACCATGGGGTGAATTGATGAGTACTATTGCGAAGCGGAACGGGGCAGTAGGGGTCATTTGTGATAGCATGATTAGAGACTGCAAGAAAATGATGGCCATGCGATTTCCCGTGTTCTACACCGGAATCAAGCCCGTGGACAGTCTGGGCAGAGGGCGGATGATGGCCTACGATGTGCCGGTCAAATGTGGTGGTGTGCTCGTCCGGGCGGGCGATCTTGTTTACGCCGATTTTGATGGTGTAGTGGTTGTGCCGCGAGAAATAGAAGATCGGGTATTGGCTCTTGCGTTTGAAAAGGTTTCCAAAGAAAGCCAATCGCGGACCGATTTACTGAATGGTGATACCTTAAGAGCGGTTTATGACCGGTATGGTGTACTTTAAGAATAGTTGAAATTTAATTGATAATGCTATGAATATTCTTTGTGTTGCGGCACATCCTGACGATACTGAATTGCTTTGTGGGGGCACGTTAGCGCGGTATGCCAAGGATGGCCATCAAGTAACCATCGCCATCTTTACAGATGGAAGTATCGGTGATGCGGTGGTAAAGCCCGATGTACTTAGTGTTACGCGCGAAAAGGAAGCGCGTAACGCGGCTGAACTCATCGGGGCAAATGTAATCTGGGCCGGGGTTACAGACGAACTGGTTTTTCCCAATCAGGAACAAAGGCATCTGATGATCGATGTACTCAGAGCGGCCGATCCGGATGTGATTTTCACGCATTCGCCGAATGACTACCATCCCGACCACCGGTACGTAGGGCAACTTGTTTTCGATTCGTATTTCCAGAAGGGCTTACCGTTCATGCCGAACCAGGCCCGTCCGGCTTGCCGTTTCGCACATGCGCAATTGTATTATATGGACAATATATGTGGTATACGGTTTGATCCGACGGAATACGTAGACATCACCGAGACATTTGAAACAAAAAAAGCGATGCTCGCTTGCCATAAAAGCCAGTTCGTTGCGATGGAAGACCTGGCCAGCACGGATATGAATGAAATGATTGAAATCCATGCTCGTTTCCGGGGACTGGCGGCAGGTTGCCGATATGCCGAAGGTTTTGTCCGTGTGGATGCTTACCAACGCGGGCTCACCCGCCGGATTTTACCCTGAAAAGTAAGAACAATAAAATCAAACACTTCGAACGTATTACTAACAAGACCTAATTTATCCAATGAATAATTTCCACCTGTCTAGTCTTGATGTCATCATCATCGTAGGTATTACCTTGTTCGTCGTCATTATCGGACTGATTGCTGCAAAAAAAGCGGACCGCACGGTGAAAGGTTACTTTCTGGCTTCAGGAAAAATGCCTTGGTACCTGGTTGGAGCGGCCTTCGTGGCAACCACGGTTTCAAGCGAACAGATTGTAGGAACCATGGGCGCAACCTACAAAGATGGAATGGGCATCGCAAACTGGACGTGGTGGGCCCTGCCGACGTATCTGCTGACGATGATTTTTTTCATCCCAATGTATTTGCGCAATAAGATCATGACGGTTCCGGAATTCCTGAAGCGCCGTTTCGGACCGGCATGCGCCAGTATCTATAGCATGGTCATGATCATCGGCTATGTGTTTGTTTTTCTTCCACCCGTTCTTTATGGGGGGAGTATAACGGTCAGTGAGCTGACCGGGTGGAGCCAATACTACGTGATGGCCGGTATTGTAGTGGCTACTGGGAGTTATACGCTGCTTGGCGGGTTAAACTCCGTGATGTGGACGGACGCTATACAATGTGTACTCTTTATGGTGGGGGGTATTCTTTTTTTCTGGTTAGCACTTGATCACATTCCGGGTGGTTGGAATGCAATGGTCGAAGCGGCTCCTGATCGCTTTCATCTCTATCATCCACCATCCGATCCTGAAGCCCCTTTTTTGGGGCTTATTGTCGCCTCCTTTGGTGTGTTTCTGTTTTACCAATCGTCCAACCAGGTAATGATACAGCGTATACTCTCTGCTAAAAGTACGTGGGACGGCATGATGGGGATCGTATTTGCAGGTTTTATCGGTATTGTACTACCGGTTGTAACCTGTTTGATGGGACTGGTTATGTATCATTGGTTGGACGTGATGCACCAGGGACCGAGCTTATTGCCCGACAATTATGATAGGGCTTTTCCACTCGCATTGCAAACATTTGCTCCTTCCGGAATCAAAGGCATTGTACTGGCTGGCTTTTTTGCGGCCGTGATGTCTTCGGTTAGCGCACTTTCCAACTCGATTTCTACGATTTTCTCATTGGATGTTTATCGTAATTTCTTGCGGAAAAATGCGAGTGATAAGGAGATGATTATTTCGGGGCAAGTATCGGGCGGGATGGCCTTACTGATTGCTGCCTGGGTTGCTCCGTTTGTGGGGACAGTCGGACTTTTCAAGTATTTCCAGATGGGTGTGACGTATATCGCAACGCCGTTTATTTCGGTAATCATACTGGGGATTCTTTGGAAAAGAACCAGCTATACGGGTGCGGTCGCAGGACTTTTGGGTGGCGTCGCTATTCAGATCATTCTTACATCCGTTCTGTCCCTGTTGGAAATCCGCCTTCATTGGTTGTATGCCGGCGGTATATCACAAATATTGATTATGTTGCTGGTCGTTATGGTTTCTTTGTACACCACTCCGCCGACAACCGAACAGGTGAAGTCGTTTATTTGGAGACCTTCCTGGCTCCTTACCCTTAACGATGGCGTAAAGCGGCCGTGGTGGAAACGGGTTACGTTTTGGGCGGCGTTGTATGCGTTAGCTTGGTGTTATATCTATTGGCGATTTTGGTAATTGCGATCATGGTGAAAAACAAACGTAATATGCACGTGAAGGATACTGACCAAACGATGGAAGTAGGTGTAGCGAAGATAGACATCACGCCGACAAAGCCGATGCGCCTCTCCGGTTTTGCAGCTAGAGAGACGGCGAAAGCTACGGAAGTGTTCGATCGGTTATCTGCCAAAGCATTGGCATTGGGAAGCGACTCGCAATACCCCTCGGTTTTCATTACGGTTGATTTATTAGGGGTACAATGGCGTATTGTAAGCCAAGCCGTAGACCGGCTTTCAGCGAAAACAGGTATCGATCCGTCGCGAATCGCGATTGCTGCCTCGCATACGCACGGTGGGCCTGAAATGGGTAACCTAATGAATGCTTTACAATGCCGTGGAGATTATCCCACCCGATTTCATTTCAGTGAGACGCTTTTGGATCTCGATCAATTGATTACGATTGCCGAATACAATGAGGAGCTGATCAATAAGTTGGAAGAAGTGGCATTGGCCGCATTGGGCAACCGAAAGCCGGCATTTGTTGCATGGGGGCAAGGGGAGGCCACTTTCGGTGTGAACCGGATAACGGAAGGTGGACCGGTAGACAACGCTTTGCCGGTTTTGCGGGTAACCAACCTGGACGGTACGCTTCGGGCCGTGTTTTTGAATTATGCTACGCACGGGATAACATACGGGCCCGACATCAATAAATTCCATGGAGATTGGATGGTGGAAGCACAAAAGCAGATCGAAGCGATTTACCCGGAGGCTGTCGCGATGGTGGCCATCGGATGTGCCGGCGATTCGCATCCCGTTCGACAAGGCAAAGCGGAATACGTAAAGGCTTACGGACGGGAGATAGCAAGCGAGGTAGCGAGGGTAATTCAATCGCCGATGACCGCATTGTTGGCGCCGCCCGTCGGAAAGATGGGTTGGATAAAACTCCCATTCGGCAAGATGCCTACGGTTTCCGAACTGATCAGACTGGCGAAAACCGACAGCACCATAAAAGGCTATTATGCAAGGCTTGCCTTGGAGCGTATTCAACGCGGTGAACACCTTCCACGCGAAGTGGACTACCCTATCCAAATCTGGGCTTTTGACGATAAAATGGTCATGATCAATATGGGAAATGAGGTAGTGACTGACTATGCCCTAAAGCTAAAAAGCAAATTCGGTACGGACCGGGTGTGGATCAACACGTATGCAAATGACGTGTCATGCTACGTTGCTTCCCGCGAGTTGATTAAAGCGGGTGGTTATGAAGCGGATGTCAGTATGTATTGGTATAACATGCCGGCACCGTTTGCCGAAGAAATAGAGGACATTGTAATCGATGCGATAGTTGGGCTGATGCCGGACTCGTTTGAGTAACAGGATTGAAGTAAGACTACCCTAAGTCTTTACAATCGTAGGCTTGCTAATAATCGCGGTTACTATCCGTATTCCATTCATTTCATATTGATATGTATTGGCTTTGAACACAAAGCTAGTTATCTGAATGTGTATGTCACATCATTGATTATCAATATTTAACAATCAATTACGAAGACTTTTACGAATGTATGAGCGCCGGGAAGTGAGGCAGGTCTCGTCTTTTGGCTGGTGGTAATCCAACGACGATCGTACCGAACTACAAAGAGGGGGAAATAGGGTAAACATTTGTCGATATCAGGCAAATCGTTGTGTTCATCTCGGTATATATTTGTGATGTTACTGATAAGTTTCGAACAGCGTTATTAACCATAAAACTTGATTCAATTTGACTGGATCAGTTGAGTTTCAAACCGTAATCGTAAATAAAAGAATTATGAAAAAAATGAGACCAAGAAACATCGACAAGTTTGTACTGTTCCGGCGGTCACTCGCCGACGAAGCGTGTCGCTTTAGGACAATCAACTAGTTATTCACAAAAAAGTTATGAAAGTTTATGAATAAGCGATTTAACAAAGGAAGCAATATGTTTCTTTTGTACCTGAAACAAAGATTACTTTTAGGATTCACGTTTATGTTTGTGTTGTCACTCCATGCCGTCGGGAGCAACGATTGGGGGGAGACAACACCGTTAGTCGATATTGGAAATGTCGGCGACGTGGGCAATGAGATTCAGGAAATAGTGACCGGGATTGTCCGAGACTCCACGGGTGCGCCGTTGGAGGGAACATCTGTTACGGTACAAGGGACATCCCGTGGCACGTCTACGGATGTTGAAGGACGTTTTCAAATTCAGGCAAGCAACGATGAAGTGTTGGTCTTCCGCCGTGTCGGTTATCAGGCGTTCGAATTGACCGTTTCTGATAACCGACAAATCGATGTAACCCTTTTACAGACATCGTCCAGTTTGGATGAAGTGGTCGTGGTGGGTTTTGGCACACAAAAGAAAGCCAGTGTTACTGGGGCTATTGCATCCATTCAGACGAAGGAAATTAAGCAAAGCCCGGCAGCAAACTTAGCCGTCTCATTGGCCGGTCGTCTTCCAGGGCTAACGGCTATACAAAGAAGTGGCGAACCAGGACGGGACATCACCCAGTTGTTTATACGCGGTCAAGGGACGGTGAATACGCAAAGTCCCATTATTTTGGTGGATGGCATAGAGCGGGGGATTACCTCCATAGATCCCAATGAGGTAGAGTCGATCACAATCCTAAAAGATGCGTCATCCACAGCAATTTTCGGTGTAAGGGGTGCCAACGGGGTGATTTTGGTGACAACAAAAAGAGGGACGTCCGAAATACCGGAAATCAATTATTCGTTCGAGACAAGTGCTCAAGACTTTCCACGGTTGATAAAGCCGGTAAATTCGTACGAGTTCGCGACGCTACGTAACCAAGCACATAAAAATGACGGATTGCCGCCCGCATATTCCGATTATGCATTGGAACGTTACCTATTGCAGGACGATCCAAAACGTTATCCTGATAATGATTGGAACGAGATCAATCTCAACAAATATGCTTTGATGCAACGACATAACCTGAACGTTTCAGGTGCGGGGCGGATGTCAAAATATTTTGTCAATGCGGGTTACCTCAGACAGGGTGGCCAATTCAAGACGGAGCCGGGCGAACCGTTGGGATATGATCCGAGTTTTCGATTGGATCGCTACAATTTTCGCTCTAATATTGATTTGACATTAAATAAATCATTGACAGCTTACCTGAACGTAGCCGGGTACGTAGAAAATGTCAACGCTCCTTGGGGTGCGACCGGTAGCGATGCCTCCTTATATATCATAGCGTATGGCAACGATATGCCTGCAAATGTACCGGGACCACTCACTGAAGATGGAGAGGTATTGGTAGGAAGTGCGGGCCAATGGTCCCAATTTGCGCTTATCAACAGGTCCGGGTACGTGAAATCGACCCGCGGAAATATTATGGCCACTTATGGTATGGACCAAGACCTGGACTTTATAACAGAGGGCTTGTCTACAAAGGCAGTCATTTCGTTCGACATTAGTCCGACGAATAACCTCAGCGCGTCGAGGGGGTATGAGAGTTGGATGCAGGTTATCGACCCTAATCTAAAGGGACAAGATGGTAGAGATAGCGTCTACAACGTGCCATCCAATGCCGGGGTCAATACGCCGTTAGCCATTTCAGGAAGTAGGACTTTTAGCTCACTCGCCAATTTCCAGGCGTTCGTCAATTATGATAGGCAGTTCAATGATCACAGCTTGTCGGGAATGTTGCTTTTTCAGCAACAAAAGACAGTCATTAATACCGAGCTCCCATACAACCTCCGGGGGCTCGCTACTAGGTTGTCCTATAATTATCGAAACCGCTATTTTTTGGAATTCAACGCTGGTTACAATGGTTCTGAACAGTTTGCCAAAGGAAATCGTTATGGTTTCTTTCCGGCAGTATCAGGTGCATGGATTGTGTCTGACGAGCACTTCTTCGAGAAAGGTGGGGCTATCGATCTGTTGAAACTACGGGCATCCTATGGTCACGTCGGCAATGACCGGATTGGAGGTGGCCGCTTCTTGTATTTAGACAATGTTCAATTGACAGGAGGTGGATACAGTGGTAGCTTGGGACTTGGGCAGGTAGTTAATACTATTTTGTTGAAAAACGAACAATTGCAGTGGGAGGTAGCTAGAAAGGTCAATTTAGGGGTCGAGATTGGACTTTTCAACGCGGTTAACCTCATGGTTGATTTGTTCCGAGAAAAACGGGATAATATCCTACGCTACCGCGGGACAATACCGATTTTGAATGGGTTGCCAACGAGCGTACTCGCTCCTGTAAATATCGGGATAATTGAAAATAAAGGATATGAGATCGAGCTTAACTACAACAAGCGTTTTAGCAATGATTTCTCCATTTTATCGAAATTCAATGTCAATTACGCACGCAATAAGCAACTGTTTGCCGATGAAGCCCAATTGCCGGAAGATTATGCGTATCGCTTTAGGCAAACGGGGTATCGAATAGGACAGCAATTTGGCTATTTGGTCGATGGTTACTTTGAAAGTGAAGAAGAGGTTTCGCTCTCGCCCATCCAGAGTGTAGGTGGCCATCCATCGAGGCCGGGGGATTTCAGGTATAAGGATTTAAACGGTGACGGCTCCATAGATTTGAGAGATCGTGCTCCTGTTTTGTATTCATCTATTCCAGAATATACATTTGGAGCAGCCGTTCATCTGAGTTATAAGCAGCTCGACCTTAGTGTGTTGTTTCAGGGAGTGACCAACGTGTCTAATTTTTATATGTACCGCGGAACAAATTCGGTGAGTAATTATGTTCATCGGCATTTGGAGAGCTGGACTGAAGAACGGTTCGCTGCGGGCTTACCCATCAGTTACCCGAGATTAACTACACAGGCAAATCCCAACGAAATCGAGAATGACTTTTTTATCAATGATGCGAGTTATCTGCGATTGAAGAATTTAGAACTTGGTTTCAGTCTGCCTGATCATGTCTTGAGCAAAGTAGGAATCGGTGGAGCAAGGTTCTATTTCAATGGGCTTAACCTCATCACATGGGATCGATTGCCAACCAAAAATTTCGACCCAGAGTTGGTTGGGGATTTGTCGTATCCAAATGTTCGGATATATAACCTTGGCGTGAATGTAAGGTTTTAGTGAATCAATATAAAAAAGAGGGTAAATAACTATAAAACCGTTTCATTATGAAGAAGATATTTTTTGTCGGGTTTATGTTATCGTTAGCGTACGGTTGTAAAAACGATCCGCTGGATATTACGCCAGATGGTCGGATGACGCTGGATGATATATTCGGCCAAGAGATTCGGACGGAAGCGTACCTAAACACGGTGTACAGCTCTATTCCGACGTATTACGCGAGTTATCACTTCTTAGCTTTTCTAGCGGGAATCACCGATGAGGCACATGATAGTGATGTGGGCAATGAGTCTAGCGGTATGGCCAATCAATGGTTGAGCGGTGCATTGACGCCGAGCAGTGATCCTACGGGAGGTGGCTATTCGGCTTTTTGGGCGGGGATTTACCATGCTAATGTGTTTCTGGCCAATATTGATGAGGCGAATGTGCCAACCGGAAATAACAGAGAGCGCTTTAAGGCAGAAGCGCGGTTGTTGCGGGCGTTTTACTATTTAGAAATGGCAAAAAAATACGGCCCTATGCCTTTGGTGGATAAGCCCTTTGAAAGCGATTTTGATTATACGTCGCTGACCAGACCTACATTTCAAGAGGTGACCGATTTTATCGTGGCCGACTGTGATGCAGCGATTGGGGGCAACGCCTTGCCCATGCGGATTACGTCGGCTGGCGAGCGGGGGCGTTTTACGAAAGGTGTTGCGTACGCTATAAAATCGCAAATCTTACTTTACAACGCAAGCCCACTCTGGAACCCATCAAACGACGCAGCAAAATGGGAAGCCGCCGCCGAGGCAGGAAGAAATGCGCTCTCGGTTCTGACCGCGGGAGAGGAATATCGCCTGGCAGCAAACTATGGGGATTATTTTTTGAATGTGGCCGATATATCGGAAGCGCCCAATGACCGCGAAACGATCTATGAGAGACCGGGAAGTTTTGCTGGAAACATAAATAGTATCCCAAGCAAAACCGGAATGATGAAAGCCGGTTCCTGTCCATCGCAGGAGCTGGTAGACAGTTATGATATGCAGGCTACGGGAGAACCTGCTATTTTAGGCTACCATGACGAGGACCATCTGGAGCCGATAGTTAACTCGGGATCGGGATACGACCCCTCAAGGCCATTCGAAGGAAGAGACCCCAGGTTTTACGCTACCGTTTGGTATAATGGTGCTCAATACAATATGGGGAGCGGTGTATTCCATACGATTCAGACCTTTGCCGGAGGCCAAGACCAAGTTTTGAAGTCGCCACCGAGTAGAAGGAATACCCATACGGGCTATTATCTCCGAAAATTTATTAATCCGACTATTCCCGATAACGTGGGGCAAAACTCCACGAATTGGAAGAAATTCAGGTTGGCCGAGCTTTATCTTAATTTTGCAGAAGCAGAAAATGAGGCCAGTGGCCCCAACAGCGATGTTTATGCTGCTGTGAATGCAATTCGAAACCGAGCCAATATGCCGGGTCTTCCAGCCGGTTTAACGCAGGAGGAGATGCGCCAGCGGATCCGTAATGAACGTAGGGTTGAGTTTGCCTTTGAAGAACACCGCTTTTGGGACGTGAGAAGATGGAAGATACTGGATCAGACCGATCGCGTGGTGACGGGCATGGAACCGATAGTAGCGGGTGGCGACACATTCAACTACGAAAGGTTTGTGGTGAGAACCACAAATGTTTGGCAAAACAAATATCTTATGTTCCCTATACCCATTCAGGATGCGTCCATTATTCCCGATTTTGGTGTTAACCAGAATCCGGGTTGGTAAAATAGGTATTCGATTTATGCGAATTGACTAAAATGGTAACAATGAAAAAAATATTCACCATATTGACCGTCATCCTTGTGGCGCTGTCGTGCAGCAAGAATGCAATTGACGTAGAGGATTTAAGTCGTTTCAAAACCCTATACATCATTCAGGCAGGGGAAGGATACCCTAGCCACACACTCAATATTACGGACTCCATTCAATCCATTGCAATAAGTGCGGGACTGGGAGGGAAAGACCGAACGGATAAAGATATCCACATTACGATGCAAGCGCAGCCTGAGTTGGTTGCGCAATATAATGAGGAAAACCGAACAGATTATCGGATTATGCCTTCAGGCAGCTATGAGATATCGGATAATCGGGTGACCATAGAAAAAGGAAAACCGTATTCAACGCCGCTAACGATTGCATTCAAAACAATGGATTACATCGAGCCAGGTGCATCGTACTTATTACCGGTTAGTATTGCGGAGGCAGATGTCGATATTCCAATAAATGCTGGATTGAAGACGGCGTACATCCACATTAGGGGTACCTATCCATTGGGGGAAGAACCGCCCACGAAGGTTTGGGATTTTGGGAGTAGATCATTCAAGTATCTTTTCACCATTCAAGGAACTTTGGCGGGAACGGAAATGGACGTCCTGGAAGTTTATGAATACGACAATTCAGCAGGTGTGTTTAAGAACAATCCCGTACCCGGACTTCCCACCGGAGGGTTTGGTGTTTTTGATGTGGTAATCGCTCACCCTACTGGGCTCATCGCGAGGGATGTTAATGGTGTATACAGCGGCGTGCCCGGCGCTATATTTGAGTATCCGCTCAATGTGGAAGCCAGAACATTGAGCGGATTGGGTGTAACGGGCAATGGATTTAACGATTACGATCACTTGACCTTTTCGGCCAAACAGAATGCGATATACGGCAGAAAAACGAACGGTGAACTGGAGGTCATCAGAAAAGTGGACGCCACATGGAGCAGCAAAACCGTTGTGGGCTCGGGCTATGATAGCTATGCAATTATTGAAGCATATCAGGATGGCCTTTTGGCCGTGGAGCCTGGCGGTAACCTTTGGTACATCGATATTGCAGAAGATGGGCAGCTGGACGAGCCTCGACAAGTGGGCAGCGGCTGGAATAAATACAATAGGTTGATGGACTATGGGGGCAAGCTGTTGGCGGTGGATTTTTCAGGTGCGGTATGGCAGTATAATTTTGATTTGAGAGGAACTTGGAATATACAATAGATGCTTGGTGACAAAATGAATAAAAATAAACAGATGAAAGTAAACAGAAGAACAGCAATTAAAAGTGGGTTGGCAGCCGGTGTGCTGGGGCTTTCGGGTCTTTCAACGCGGGCTGTAGAAGGATCAAAGCTTACCGTAACGGGCGGTTATAATGAGTATATCGAAAAGAACCAGCTCAAGTTTTGGTTGGAGACATCGATGAAGCGTGTATATCCCAACTCACTGCCGGAAGGCAGGAAGAAACTCCGTTTTATAGCAGCAAAGAATGAACAGCTGTCATTCCAGGTTTGTTTTCGCAACCTTAGCACGGATTCGGCCCAGGTCAGTTGTGAAATTTCGGGTGCAGACGCGTTTGATGTGCAGGTACGGAGAGTTGGCTTCGTGCCTATGCAACATCTGAATACCTTTGTCCCCAAAGAGGAAATAGAGGGGATAGGTTTTATTCCGGGTTTGTGTCCGGACCCATTATATCCCGAAACCAGTGTGCAGGTGGGGCCCGAATCCAATGGTGTCTTTTGGATAACGGTAAAAGTGCCTAGCGATATACCCACAGGTACACATCGATTGACGGCGAAGGTTAATTTGTTGAACCGCTATGGCTACGTGGGTTTAACTAACCCCGAACCATTTTCGGTGGAACTACCGATCGAATTAGATATTCGTTCGTTGGTGCTGCAGCCGAGAAAGGATTTTCCCGTTACCCATTGGATATCTGCAGACTCGATTTGGGAGTGGTACAAAATCAAACCCTGTGGAGAGCGTTTCTGGGAATTGGCCGAAGCATACATCGCCAATATCGTTGCGCATAACGTAGATGTGGTTTACACACCAATTTTTAATGCGAGACACGAGATTCTGCGTACCCCTGCTCAATTGTTGAAAATAAAGAAAACCGGTGAGGACAAATATGAGTTCGATTTTAGCGATGTTCGGAAATGGGTAAGGCTCGCAGTCAAGTATGGTGCAAATCATGTGGAATGGACGCACTTTTTCACGCCCGCCCCGACAAGTGGGCGCCATCCACAGCGTATTTTTGAACGAGACGACGAAAAAATTGGCGATATGCTATGGGCCCCGGAAATCAGTGCGACTTCCGACACGTACAGGAAATTCTTGGAGCAGTTTTTACCGCAGTTCAAACAATTTTTGATCGACGAGAATGTATTTGAAATGTCGCTATTCCATTGTGCGGATGAACCGGACGGGGAGACCCAGATTGCCGATTATCGGAAAGCTAGGGGACTTCTAAAGGAATTGGCCCCGTGGATGGAAGTTATGGATGCGATGAGCGATCCTCATTTCGCTACGGAGCGATTGTCTGATATGCCGGTGCCAAGCATCACGACTGCGCCTGCTTTTAAAGCTGCCGGATGTCCGGCTTGGGTATATTATTGTTGTGGCCCGCGTGATAGGTATGTGCAACGACTGCTTGATACGCCACTATATAAAATTAGGATGACTGGTCTTCTATTTTATAAATTGGATGCTAAAGGTTTCTTGCATTGGGGCCATAATTATTGGTTTATTTTCTGTACACCTGACATTGGTGACCCGTTTACCCAAGCGGACGTAACCGCTTGGCCGGGTATGCCGTATGGCGACGCGTTTGTCGTTTATCCAGGGCCGGACGGGCCCCTAGACTCCATTCGATATGAAGTTTATGCAGAAAGCTTACAAGATTTCGCGCTATTGCAGTCTGCCGGTATTGATCAAAATGACCCGATGTTTGATGAGATCAAGGATTATGCAGATTTTCCAAAATCAGAAGAATGGTTTAATCGGATCAGAACGAAAATTCTAGAACGCTATTAACGGTTTTCCACTTATGAAAAATGTAAAAAAGGGGGGGCAATTCTCTTTGTCATTGATATCGCTAGTGATCGGCAACTTGTTTTTCTGTGCCTGTCAGCAAGAGCCCAAGAGTGAGAAAAATGTCGATGATGTATTCTTTCCGATAATGGCGTGGGATGACGTACGTAATGAAGAAACCATCCAAAAAATGGCGGAGGCAGGTATCAACATGATCGCATTTACGCCGCCAGAACTGTTAGATGCGTGTGAACAGCATGGTGTTAAAGCCATTGTGTTTGATGCCCGCGTCACCCCGAAATGGGACGAACAGTTTGATGCAGAAAAAGGCAACGCCGCCCTGAAAGACCTCATCACAAAATACAACGACCACCCCGCAGTATATGGCTATCATTTGAAAGACGAACCGGATGGGAACCAACTTTATGAACTGGGTAAGTCCGCGAGATTGGTCAATGAATTGGCACCCGGTAAATGGGCCTATATCAACTTGCCCCCCGGTATGGGAGATTGGTATGACAAGGAATACTTACAGCTCTTCGTAGACCAGTGCGAGCCTAAATTTATTTCTTATGATAATTATGCGATTGGGGAGAGTGATCCATACGGATTTTCATGGGGATATTGGGCTAACATATGGGATATACGGTCGGCCTCATTGAGAAATAATGTCCCGTTCCACACCATTTTGCTTACAGGTGCCCACTTTAGTTACCGTATTCCCTCTTACGATGATTTGTCATTACAGATTTTCGGCGCATTGGCTTACGGGGCCCACGGCTTGGCATACTATAAGTTCGTGGGCGAAACACTCTCGGTATTGGGGGCTCCGGAGTTGGGTAATTGGCGCTTTGCTCCATTGGATGAATTTGGCGATATTACGCCTAGTTACTACAACGTGAAAAATCTTAACAAGCGGGTTCAAGCGTGGGCACCGACGCTGCTGAAATTGCGAAGTGACGACGTTTACCATGTGGGCGGAGATATTCCCGACCGTAACCACGGCGTCACTGATACGAGTTTGATACAGGGATTTGAAACCGGTCATTCATTTATTGTTGGAGAATTTACACATACGGAAGATGGCTCAAAGTGGATCATGGTCGTAAATAAGGACTTAAAAGGGTCAACCTTCCTTCGTCCAACGTTTTCAGAATCGGTTGATCCTGATGCAATCCAGCTACTTTCTCACGCCACCGGAGAATTGATTGAATGGCCAGGCATTTGGTACAGTTTAGCGCCCGGCCAGGGCGCGTTGCTCAAGGTGGCGCTAAAGCCCCATTAACTAATGTCTACATGTGACGAGTGATGATCGAACCCATTAAATTAAATGATGTATATCCTTGGGGGCATAATCTAGCCGAATACAAGGCAATTTTCAATTTAGACGATATGGATCTTCGCAGGCCACTTGTAGGTTTTGCCGACGGTACGTCCAGTGTGAATAGCGAATTGACCCAATTGGGACGTAAAATGGTATCTGTCGACCCCATTTATCAGTTTACAAAGCAAGATATCGATCGGCGGTTAAATGACGTGATGGCGCAATCGGAGCAATATTGGAGAGGATTACCCGAGGACCACCGGCAACAAGCGATCGCTATTGCCGGTTCCCGGGTGAAAGCAACCAAAACATTTCTTGTTGATTTCGAGTTGGGGAAGCAGCAAGGGCGGTATCTACCAACGGCACTTCCCGGACCGTTCGCATTCCCGGATAATACGTTCAGTATTGGGTTATGTGCTCATTTTTTGTTATTATACGATTATTATGGACTGGCATTCCACATTCAGGCGATAACGGAAATGTTGCGGATCTGCAATGAGATAAGGATTTACCCCACGTTAAATCTGCATGGGCAGAAGTCGTTTGTACTTGATGATGTGGTCAACCATTTCTCGTCTAATTACCGAGTGCATTTGGAAACCGTTGAATATGGATTCCAAGGCATGGGAGAAGAAATGTTGCGGATTGGAGGTGGTGATTGATTTGATAATTATTGAGATTTAATGTGTTTTTATGACGAAGATTAAGATTGATAACCCGAAACGGGATAAGAACTTTGTAACCGGCGTTTTTTCAGACGGTATCGTGGCGGGTGGCTTTTTATTTGTTAGTGGCCAAGCATCGGTTGATTTTGCGACATCTAGATTTGTACTTGGAACCATCGAGGAGGAGACGCATCGTACACTTCAGAATATCCGATCCATAGTGGAAGCCGCCGGGGCTACCATGAATGATGTGGTGAAATGCACGGTGCATTTGAGCGATATCGATGATTTCGATCGCTACAACGCGGTATATACGCAATATTTCCCCGACGTTAAACCTGCGAGAACAACGGTTCAATCCGTATTAGGTAAGGGGATTAAAGTCGAAATTGACTGTATTGCCGAGGTGCCTGGCTAACCCCGAGCGCCATCCCGCGAAGTTTGTACGTGTGATTTACCTGAAATGCTTTGGCGACAACCCGAACTTTGCCTTAAACATGCGGGAAAAATAATACGGCGAGTCAAATCCGGTATGGTAACCGATTTCTTTGATCGAAAGGCTGGTGTTCCGTAGCAACTCCTCAGCTTTGTCAAGACGGAGATCGAGATGGTACTGGTTGGGCGATTTGCCGGTATGCCGTTTAAATGTCTTCCGAAACTTCGAATAACTGATGGGAAACCTCCCGGCTAACGCTTCGATATCTACATGGCCATGAAGCTGCTGCTGCAGGAGGAAGGTAGCTTGGGATACCCATACCGACTCTGGGTCGTCTTCGATTTTTTCGGTTAACTTCACTTTGTTCAACAGCCCCAATACCTGCATGGTAATCCCCGCTACGAGTTGTGGGTAGCCGACTTGTGCCTCGGATACCGCGCCTAGTATTTCCGTAAATAAGGCAAGGAGTTGTTTGTTTAATCCCGTTTTGACAACTGGATTTTGTGGCTCAAAAAACTTATCCATGAGTTGTTGCGGATAACTCCCGTTGAATCCGATCCAATACTCCTCCCACCCTACATGGACGCTCGGCCCATACCGATGCCAAACACCGGGAAATAGGATGAAGCATGAACCTGCTTCAACTTCCTGAGCCGCTGTTTCCGCCGATTCAAATATACCGCTGCCACTGGTGATGAACACAATGTAATACCCATCCAGAATGCGGCCCTTGTTCCACGAGAAACCATGGTCTTCCGGATGTTGTCGGGTGTCTGGATAATGCATGTTTTTGTCCGTCTTGCAATACCCTACTGTCGTGATGTAAAATCCCCATTCTCGCTCTAATTTGCTGATGTGTAAATATTTGTGATAATTTTCCACGTTGATTTATTTTCAATTGGCTCAATCAAACATAGCAATAAATGTCAAAAAGTGCAAAATCTCTTCCGGTTTGGTCATTTTTTAACAAGCAGTCAGGACCTACATTTGTAAAACCAGTTTACCAATAGTTAGATACCAATAGTTAGATACCAATATGAATAATGTGCTAAACAAAACCCAGCTAGATTTTTACGACGAGAATGGGTTCCTAATCATCGAAGACTTTCTTTCTCCAGAAGAGTTGGAGCAATGGCGACAAGCCGTAACGTCGGCCGTCCATCAACGTAACGGGTTGAAAATTCCCGGCAAATCAGTCCACATCGGCGAAGATGACGGAATCAACGAAGACGCTACCTATTTCAACAATGTATTTGATCAATTACTGAATCTTTGGCAAACCAGCGAGGAGGTCAAACAGCTAATGCTGGATGAACGGATCGGTAAAATGGCGGCTGAGTTGGCTGGCGTTGATGGCATCCGTATCTGGCATGACCAAGCGCTTATCAAACGCCCATGGGCCAATCCAACCTCATGGCACCTCGATACGCCCTTTTGGTCTTTTTCAGACCGACGTGCATTATCAATCTGGGTGGCGCTTGATGATGTGACCTTAGAAAACGGTTGCTTGTTCTTTATCCCCGGATCGCATAAACGGACGTCTTTCGAAAATGCGGGTATCGGCAAAAACATGGGTGGCATATTTGACGTGTATCCCGAGTTTAAACAAAGCCAGCCAAAGGCGGCGGTGATTAAAGCGGGTAGTTGTTCGTTCCACAACGGACTGACTATCCATGGGGCCCACGCAAACATGACCCCTGGATTCCGCAGGGCAATGACATGTGCGTATATGCCCGATGGCAACACCTACAACGGCACCCCGAATATTCTGCCCGACGAGTACGTCAGCACATTGAAAGTTGGCGATTTGCTGAATAATGAGGAGCAGAATCCGTTGATCTATAAAAGCTGAAGCCATGCGTATCGACTTTTATTGCCCGCGCTGGGGTTCGGAGCATATCCGCTGGCCAGTATTCGCTCAACGTGTCAAAACAGACGGTTTTGCAGGGGTAGAAGTATTTCCTTTGGGCGATATGGACAGGAATGAAGACATGGTCGATACACTCACCGACATGGGGCTTTCGTACATCTTGCTTCATGCGGAATTGGAAGAAGGTCCTAATTTTAGTCGTTATTTGGATGCCCTGGAACGCAACTTGTACGCCTTGCTATCTTATCAGCATGCCACAGCAAAGCCCCGGTTTATTGTTTCGCAAACCGGTCGCGAGTATTATACCCGGGCTCAAATGGAGGCGTGCTTCGCCCTTTGCGACCGGATTTCTCAGGAGTCATCCATCCCGATCATCCAAGAGACCCACCGCAATAAATGGTCTTACGCAGCACATGTCGTTAAAGATTATTTGAAGGCGTTTCCGCGATTGGAACTCGCGCTGGATTTATCCCATTGGGTGTGTGTGTCAGAAAGTTATCTCGAAGATCAGCAAGAAGCGGTCGACTTGGCGATACGGCATACTAAACATATCCATGCGCGGGTTGGGCATCCGCAGGGGCCGCAGGTCACGGACCCGCGTACGCCTGAAAATCAGGAAGCCTTAAATCATCACCTAGCGTGGTGGGATCGGTGGATTGATCAGTTAAAACAGTTGGATTATCCCTGCGCAACCATAACGCCTGAATTTGGCCCTTATCCATATATGGCGTATATTCCCCAGACTACGCAGCCGGTTGCTGATCAATACGAACTCAACTGCTGGATGAAACAATTGCTAACGGAGCGATATGTAGTAAAAATGAACGAATCGTTACCATGATAAAACGGTACCATTTATTTAAAACCGCATGCTGCTTTTCGCTGACGGTTTCGTTAGCGTTTATCGCTTGTGGTGCCAGCGGTCAGGTTTATCATGATTCCAAAACGAAGACCATCCGTATCACAACGCCAGATAAACGGCTCGCATTGCACATTGACTATTCGTCGGGTGGTAAGGTGACCAAACTCATGGTCAACAACAAAAACACGTTGGCCCCAACGGGTGTTTTTACTGCCGTGAGAACGGCCGATGCACATTGGACCTCATGGGGTCAGGACCAGCCGATCAAGGTTTCCTCAACAGCCGATGGAGTAATGCTACGCGGAATAGTCCTTGGCCACATTACCGAATCATGGCAGTTCCAACTTGAGGGAAACAAAGTGCTGTGGACCATCAGTCGCACGTACCCGGAAGACTTGGCGATGGAAGATATGGCAATGCCTAGCTGGCATTTCAGCGACCTCGAGACTTGGAAGGGGGGAATTCTGGACAACGGCGGAATGGTATGGTGTAAATACCTGTCGTCTCCCAACGATACATATGGCGTACATACGGGTGGCGTGACCTTCTGGAATGAAGACGAGGAAGATGGCCTGCAAATCGCAGCGCACGTAAATGACGGCCAGTTTGTTGCAGCTGCGTATTCCCACCATGAACAAGGTGCCTTCGCCTGCACGCATTTGATTACCGATACCGAGTTGGATCAGCGTTACAACCTAAGTCGTTTCGTTCACCGAAAGGCGGACGTGTTTGCTCCGTTTGAAATAAAGCAGGGTAACGTGAAGGTAACCTATGAGCTTGGCTACGTCAATTACCTTGAAGCTTACGGGCGGGGTACATTGCCCGGCATTGATGTAGCGTCTGTTCGTGAATTGCTGAATACGACAGGTAGGTATGGCGTGGTAGACAACCGTATCGTTGGTGCCAACGGCTGGATTACCAATTGGAAATGTCTGCATGAACCGTTTTTTGCACAAATCGGGTTGGCCTTGAACGATAGAAATTATACCGATAACCTATCCGCTACGCTCGACCAGGAGCGCGATTTGGCCATGCGTGAAGATGGACGTGTATTGTCGCGTTGGCATGATGTACCTGGAGATGAGATTCCGCGAACGTATAACGAAGAAACGGGCTACTACGAAGCCCAGTGGGGGTATACCGTGGATTCCCAAACCGGCTACGTGATTAATACCGCCGAACAATTCCAGCAGACAGGCGATATTGCTTGGTTGCATTCGCATAAAGAATCGTGCGAAAGTGCCCTCGATTGGCTAATTCGCCGTGACGTCAATGGAAACGGAATTTTTGAAATGGTCAATAATAATATTGCTGAGCAGAAAGCAAGTGATTGGATTGACATCGTATGGGCAGGTTTTGAGAATGCGTTTGTAAATGCGCAACTATATGAGGCGCTTAACCTATGGGCAACATGTGAAACGGTGTTGGGAGACACTGAAAAGGCAGCTCATTATACCCGCATTGCCGAGCGGCTGAAGGAAGCTTTCAATAAGCCAATTGATGCGGGTGGCTTTTGGGCTCCCGAAAAGGAACAATATGTGTACTGGCGAGATGCCGACGGAACTGTGCATGGCGACAACCTCGTTACTCCCGTCAATTTCGCGGCCATTGCTTTCGGGTTATGCGACACGCAGGAACGTATCGCGATCATTCTCGAAAATATCGAACGACGCACTGCCGAAGAACACCTTTTCCACTGGCCCTTATGCTTCGATTCGTTTAAACGCGAGGAAGTGCACGATAACAACTGGCCGTTTCCACGCTATGAAAACGGCGACATATTTCCGACGTGGGGATACCTCGGCATACGGTCGTACGTTAAGTTCGATAAAGACCTTGCCTTGAAATACATTCGCAATATACTCGCACAATATCGAAAGGACGGACTTTCTTCGCAGCGTTACAGCCGGGTGGATCAAAAGGGACTAGGTACAGATATATTAGCGGGTATAGCAACCACGGTGACCGCGCTGTATAGCGATGTTTACGGCATACAGCCGAAATGGAATCGGATGGGTTTGGAACCGAATATGGTGCCGGAACTCAACGGTACCCGGTTTACCTATACGCTCCGCGATACGGTATATGAGCTGTCGCTGAGTGTAAATGACTATCGATTAAGCACGCCAGAATTTTCGGTATGGAGCAATCATGCATTCGGCGTGGGAAGATCAGGGGCCGATGTGGTTTATTATCCAGAGAATAAAGAAGCCATGCGGCTGGTACTGCATGCTGGCCATGGCGACTATAACGACCTTCAGGTAGCCCGGTGGGGCCCCGACCAATACCAATGGTCTGTAACGAGTGATCGGAAGAAAAGGGTTACCGTTTACGGGCTTGTACCTCACATGAAATACGAGGTGACGGTAAACGGGAAACGCCGGAATGCAGTAGCGACGTCCAATGGATCGTTGACGGTAGGAACCAATGAGGCTGGTCTCGTGGAGTTTACATTAGGATTGCGTGGATAACTGTCCGTACTGGCTGGCTAAAGCAAGCTCGTCTGTATCTTGAGTAATTAAACAGGAATTAACTAAAACTGAAAGCAGAAAATCATGGATAAAAAGTGGTTTATCTTTTTTTTAACGCTATTTTTTTTAATATCAACGTCGGTGGCGCAAGAGATAAGCGATAAAACGATTGCTTATCCGTCGCTGACCGCTGTCCCGTCAGGCGAGAAAATACCGCAATCGCCCGATCCGCTTGCTCATTATCGGTGGGACGATCCCAAGGCCACCGACGGCTTGGAAATATACACATTGTCGCCCGTATCTGTTGTGGTGGACGAACCGGCATCCGCGACTATTCATGCCGATTCAAGCCTAACGATTACAGCTCCCTGCAATATCAGGTTTGATTTTGGACAGGTCAATGCGGCGTGGTTCGAATTCGATTCCCCCGGTTTTGAGGGTGAGGTAGAAATGAGTATCAGCGAATTTAATGAGCCTGCTGTTTTCAACGCGGGATCGCAGCACCCAAAAAAGACAGCGACACCGGTAAGGCATGGCCAAACCTTTAGGCTTGAATTAAACAAGGAGCTTTATGAAGGCGTGCGGTTCGGATGGATACACATCCGATCGCTGAACAAACCGATGGAAATTAGGTCGCCTAGATTGGTCTGCCAGATAAAGCCGACGAATTATAACGGTAGTTTCGAAACCAACGATACGTTGCTGACGCGTATATGGTATACAGGCGCATATACCGTAAAACTGAATCTGCTTAAAGATCACTTCGGAGCCATATTGATGGAACGGAGTGATAGGCATTCGTGGACGGGCGATGCCCATGCGTCGCAAGCGGCATCCATGGTAGCCTTTGGTAATTTTGATTTCGTGAAGGAAAATATTCGGTATACGTCCGAACAATACAACGGAATTGCCAGCTATTCCCTGTATTGGATATTGAGCTTAATTGACTATTACAATTACACCGGCGATAATGCGCTAATGGAGGAAATGCTGGAAAACGCGTGTGCGAAACTGAATAGTGCTTACGAACAATATGACACCAATGCGGCGCTTTCGTTCTACGGTTGGGATGAACGGCTTGGCGCAGGATTCGAAACGCCCAACATCCCTGAGACCTATCATGCTTATCACATGCTTTGCATCCGCTCGTGGACGGAATTTGCCGCTAGTATGCGCCAAATGGGAAAGCATGAGATTGCCGAGAAATACCAGCATTATGCCGATGAGAAAATTGCCGCGCTACGTGCTGCTCAAAATTGGTGGCAACCATTTGGGCTTCATGCTTCGGCAGACGCTGTAAATGCGTTGTTCATAAAAGAAAATGAAGGGCGGTTAATTTGGCAAAATGCATTTGCGGATCGGATGCAAAGGCTTTCTTATTCACCTTTTAACCAATATTTCATATTACAGGCCATGTCTCACATGCAACGGCATGGAGAAGCGATTACAACGGTTGATGACTGCTGGGGTGGCCAAATACGGTATGGAGGCACTACTTTCTTTGAAGTTTTTAGGCCTTCGTGGAATGATATCTCAAAGCCGAATGACGCACCAATAAATAACCAGTGCGGATATACGAGCCTCACACACCCTTGGAGCGCAGGAGTAACGAAATGGCTGACTGAGGAAGTCCTCGGTGTAAAGCCATTGTCTCCCGGGTTTGAAACATTTGTCGTTAAGCCATTTCTCTCGTCGCGGATTACGAGGGTAAAAGGCGACGTACCTACGCCCCACGGAAGTATCTCATTTGCTATCGATGCGGAAACGGGATCCATTCGGTTGTATATTCCTGGAGGCACAACCGGAAATTTAGCCATTCCAAAAGCGGGGCGGATAATCAAAAGTATCAGGTTGAACAATGGTAGCAATCTACGGTACGATGCCGAAGACGATCAGTTCGTCTATTATTATAATTTATCACCCGGCAATTACAAAGGTCGTGTCTCCTATACCGGCAAGTGGGAAGACGGTCCGAAGGAAAAGCTCCAATATGCAGAAACAAAGATCGAAGAAGATACGTCAACACGTGGTGATTGGAAAACGAAATATGGGAGTCGGGGGCATCTTTTCTTCAACTACCATGATGCAGCAGTGAATGATAGCATAACGCCCCCTTTTGTTACCGGTATCGAATTAAACAAAGCATTCCATACAAATTGGGCGGTCAATGTGGACGACCCAAGGGCCTTGAAGGTAAATGATAAAGGTAATTTGGGCGCCATTTATACGAATGACCCACATGCGTGCATGCAAACCATGACAATCGACGTGAAGACAGCAGGTGAATTTTCAGCAAATTTATCATTGTATTTCGTAGATTTTGATCATAAAGACAGAAGGTCTGCAATAGAAGTTTTCGACTTACATACCAAAGAATTATTGATGCCTGTGTATATGGTGAGGGATTACGCTGAAGGGAAATATGTGACCTTTCCCATCGATCGCGCGGTACGCATACGTATTAACCAAGTTCGGGGGGTGAATGCCGTCTGTAGCGCGTTGTTTTTTGACTAACGCCGCATACGGGAAGAGCTAATAGCTGAAACAAATTTTGCGCGCCTGTGTTAGCGTTTTAAATCTTAGCGATGACGAATGTTGACAGAAGCGCAGAAAATACCGATCCGCGTTGGGCCAGAGATGGCGCGCTGGCCAGTCCGTGGCAGGAACACACCGGTAGTCATTTTACGAGCGAGAGCGAGAACCGCATCACCGATCAATTGTGGGATGTTGCGGTGGTGGGAGGAGGAATAACAGGATTGACAACGGCCCTCCGCTTGCAAGAGGCTGGGAAGCGTTGCGTGGTTATCGAGGCCCATCATATCGGATTTGGGACCACTGGCGGTACGACCGCACATGTCAATACGATGTTGGACACACCCTATCACACCATCGAAAGCGATTTCGGCGTCGAAAACGCGAGACTGGTGGCAGACGCGGCTCGTGCGGCTAGGGACCTCATTGCCCGCAATGTATCTGCCTACCAAATAGCCTGTGATTTTGAGTATAAAGACGGCGTTTTGTTTGCTCAGACGGAATCGGAAGAGACCGAGCTAAAAAAAATATATGAAGGCTCACTCCGGGCCGGCGTCGAAGTGGCCCCAGTAAGCGAAATACCGGTTCCGTTAGATTTCCGTATGGCCATCAGCTATCGGATGCAGGCACAAATCCATCCCTTGAGATACCTGCGCGCGCTGGCCCAAGCTTTTGAAGCAGCAGGGGGCGCTATATGGCAATATACCCGGGTGTTAGCTAACAAAAGACAACAAGACGTACACCACCTGGAGACGTCTTCGGGAATTGCCCGGGCGAGCAACATCATCTATGCTACCCATATCCCCCCGGGCGTGAATGTATTGCATTTCCGGTGCGCGCCCTACCGTAGTTATGTGCTGGGCATACAACTTGCTGATGAAGCGTACCCGGATGATCTGGCTTACGATATGCAGGAACCCTACCATTATTTCCGGACACATCTGCTGGATGGCAAGCCGTATCTGATCTTGGGCGGAGCTGACCATAAAACAGGCCATGGTGATCCGGTGCAATCATTCCGTGAGCTCGAAGCGTATGCAAATAAGCACTTTGAGGTGGCATCGATTGATTACCGGTGGTCGTCACAATTTTTTGAACCGGCTGATGGGTTACCGTATATCGGCAAACTGCCGGGCGGCGACGAAGGCACCTACGTAGCTACCGGATTCGGGGGGAACGGCATTTTGTTTGGCAGCTTCTCTGCTTTATTACTCGCCGATCTGATCCTTGGTATCGAAAACCCGTGTGAAAACCTGTTTTCTCCATTACGCGTGAAGCCAGTTGCTGCGTTCACGAATTTCGTAAAAGAAAATGCCGACGTGGTATACCGGTTTGTCGCCGATCGGTTAACGATAGAAACGTTGGAAGCGATGGCCGAACTGGCGCCGGATACAGGCGCTGTTGTCAATTATGAAAACCAGCGAATCGCGTTATATAAATCGCCAGAGGGAGCGTTAAGCGCGTTGACCCCGATTTGTACCCATGCCGGATGCATTGTTGCCTGGAATAATGCAGAGAAAAGCTGGGACTGCCCTTGCCACGGCGGTCGTTACGATGTTTCGGGAAAAGTGCTTACCGGCCCACCGAGGAAGGATCTCAAGGGTATTCCACTACATTAGTTACACCACCAATAACGTTCATCCAGTCGTTAATCGTTGGCGATGGACGTCCGCTTAGCTATCAGGATTGGCAGTTGCTTCGGGATTTAAGTAGTGTTGGTTGACGACATCAATGACATCATAAATATCAAAGGGTTTCCGTATGTAGGCATCGGCGCCGCATAGTTCAGCGATTTTGTCAATATTTTGAACGGCAGAGATGAGGATAACAGGTATGTGGGCGGTTCGTTCATCGGCTTTCAGTCCTCGGCACAAGTCGCTTCCCCAACCCCAATTCAGGTTCTCATCCAGCAAAATGAGCCCGATGGCATATTGCTTTAACTTTTTGTCGAGCGATCTGCCGCAGTCGGTGATAACCTGGTAGTCTTCAAATTGCATAAACTCCGCCACCACCTCGAGCATATCACCGTCGTCCTCAACGTATAAAATCTGTTTCTTCATATAAACATGGAGTTTTATCTTTTCAATATGTGTTTTTAGTCTTTCATAGTAATTTGTTTGCAATATAAGATAAACTGCTTATAAAAAACATAAGATTAAACTGCTTATAAAAAGGTAACGGCATTATTATATTGCCAACTTCCCAGGGCCGTTGGCGTAGGTACTACAAAAAGGATTGAAAATTGTTTAGATTTTTTTAAAAAATCGAAGTGGGTATAACCGGTACTTTTACACCGATACATTGGCAGAACAGGCGACCTTTGACTTAACAGCCGAGATTGAAGGAGCTAATCTACCCAATTTGAATGATCGCTAAAGCCGTTTAAACGAAAATTGTCCTGCTATAAAGCGATTGAAATATCGTCCCTTCGATCGGGCTGCCATCAATCCGACATGCACCGACGGCGGCACATGGTAATACGCATAAACCGCCCCCGTTTGGAACGTGATTTTAAGCGTGTTCTCATCGTCATTATAGGCGATATGCTTGATTACAGTCGATGGCATTGCCCGGAATGTTTGATAAGTTAACAACCCATGAGTTAGAATGTTGCAACATCCGAAAGGAACCCGATTCTTTAAACAAAAGGATAACATGGATGTTGTCTATATATGTTAAATTAATAAATGGAGGATTTTATGGCAAGTAAAAATCAAAATGGCAAAATGCCGAACGAACATCTTCACGAGCTATTTGTGGATGAACTACGCGACATTCTGGGCGGAGAGCGGCAGCTTTTGAAAGGGTTGAAAAAGATGGCAAATGCGGCAAAGAGTGAGTCGTTGAAAACTGCATTCGAGACCCACTATTCGGAAACCGAAGAGCACATCAATCGATTGAAACAGGTCATGGAATCGTTAGGGTTGGCTGCACGCGGAAAAAAATGTAAGGCAATGGAAGGACTGCTGGCAGAGGCCGACGAAATCATAGAGAGTTTCGAAGGCGATGAGTCGTTGGATGCCGCGTTGATTGCCGCTGCACAAAAAGTAGAGCACTACGAAATTGCATCTTATGGCTGCTTGGTTACCTACGCGAAGCTCATGGAGCATACCGATGCAAAGGAGATTTTGGGGACCACACTGAATGAGGAGAAGGAAACGGACGCGAAACTTACGGATATTGCGCTATCGGAAGCCAATGTCGCGGCTTGACGTGCATCGGGCGATTGGCTTGATGCAGTGAAAACGTATGACGTAGATCAAAAAGGAAGAGCCCGGTTTTTAGCCGAGCTCTTCCTTTTTATACTGGTTTGTGTTTGTAAGTGGGAATGGATTAATTTCCGCCGCCCGGTGAATAAGATTTTAGTTTTTTCTTCAACTGTTGTCGAGCCACATGTATGCGTGTTTTGACGGTGCCGATGGGAATTTGGAAATAGTCGGCAATCTCATGGTATTTATAACCTTCGTAATACATGGAAAATGGCGAATAGTATTCCTCAGACAACTTAGATAACGCATGCTCGATATCGTCCATAACGAATTTCCCCTCAGCGCCATTGCGTAGCGAACTTTTATACAAATCCGATGACGATATCGTATCGGATTTAAGGATGATGGAGTTGGTTTTTACTTTTCGCCGGTAGTAATTGATAAAGGTGTTTTTGAGTATCGTATAAAGCCAAGCCTGAAGATTGGTGCCCGATTTAAATTTGTTGTAATAGGAAAACGCTTTCAGCATGGTGTCTTGCACAAGATCATGTGCGTTTTCTTCATCGCGTGTGAAATACAGCGCGTAGCTGTTTAACGAATTTACTTCTTGTACGACCTTGGTGTTGAACTCAATCTTATCCATAATCCATCGAATTTATAGTTATTATTATGCTTATGTTACTGCAATTAATCGAGCCGACTTCCGCTACCTTGATCAGGGCAGCATGCTCATTGGCTCGTGATAGGACGGACATCCAACACCGGTCAATCTAGATGATCGATCGCGGATACGGCGTGAATTTAAATTTACAATCCTATCGATAAAGAACTCAAAGAAACAATAATGCAAGTAGCTGTTTTTTTCATAGTTTGGTGTTATTGTGTCTTCTACTGATGGACTGTCTGTTTAGTATTTTACTTCTGTTAGTTGCTTCGTAGTATTGTTAACAGAAAGTAGGGCGATTTTGTTTGAAAAAAAATAAAATAGTTTCAAAAACTCCCCGAATTTTTGTAGCACCCGGACTAATATTAACGTATACTGGGGGGTACATATTACGCGGGCTTCGAAAAACGTAACATGCTAATCCCCTTTTACCGCCGGGGGGAGATGGTCTACATCTTTTTCCGTTTCCCGTTCTTCTACGTGCACCGCAAACTCCGCTGGTACAATTCGCCTACCCCGCGATTCGGTGTAGGCTCTCGTGAACGAGGCACCGACATAGAGAATGGCTGCTGTGTAATATACCCAAAGCAATAGAATGATAATTGAGCCCGCAGCACCATAGGTAGAACCTTGGCCAGTGGTCTGGATATAAAATCCGATAAGCACACGCCCCAGCATGAAGAGCAGGGCGGTAAAAAATGCGCCCGCACGGACGTCTTTCCATTTGATGCGTACGTCGGGAAGAAATTTGAAAATAACACCGAACAGGGCGCTGATGACAATGAAATTAATGACAGCATCAAGTGCAATGGATAAATAAACGGCCAAGTCGGAGAGCAGGCACCTTAAATAGTCCATAAACACCATGAGGAGCCCATTGATGATCAGCGATACAATCAAGAGGAAACCCAGGGATAGTACGAGCGAAGAGGAGAGAAGTCGGTCCGTAATCAATTTAACCCATCCACGCTTGGGTTTTGGCTTGATTTCCCATATCCTATTGATGGAATGCTGCATGTCGGAAAACACCGTTGTAGCGCCGATGAGGAGCGTGCCAATACCGATAATGAATGCGAGCGTATTGTCTTCCTTTACCCGTACGTTTTGTAACATGGTTTCAATCTGCGCGGCAGCATTATTCCCTACCAGCCCGTTGATTTCTTCAAATATTTTGCCTTCGGCGGCCTCCTGACCGAAAAAAATCGCCGCCAATGAAATCGTCAGTACAAGCAATGGTGCTAACGAGAAAATGGTGTAGTACGCCAATGATGCACTGAATTTGAGGCCTCGTACGTCCATGAAAATGGTAAATGTGTTTTTCAGGATGGTCAGCCATCTGCCAACAAAACGTTTTGATTTCATAGTTCCAGTGTTTTTGATTTAACTCACCCTACCTCATTGAATGTTAGTTAACGCTCCCTGAAATATATGGCAAATACGGTCGATGCGGCGACAATGCAACCGGCACTGAGGATAATCAACACAACGCCTACCGTTTCGTGAATATATAGCCACGCGAAGCGGCTAAGCAGGCCTGCTGCCAATACAAGGGCAAAGGCAATCCAAAGTTTATTTTGGTCTTTCATTACCTATGCCAACAGTTAGCTGCCACATTTGTTGATGTTTTTTGAGATGTATTTATGAATGGTTGTACGAATATAACAGCATCGTGCCATTAGGCGCCGATAAGGAACCGAATACCATAGAAAGAACAGGATAGCATCAACGGAGTATCCAACCCCGTAAAGGTCTTTCGATGAGTAAAAACTCAGCGAACTCGGCAATGACCGCGGTACGTTCGCCAATGGGTAGTTCGGTTATACGTGCAGACGAGGTATCGGGTCGTGCATACAATGTGTGCGGTTGGTCCAAACGAATCGGGCGAATACCGGTTAAGGGCTTTAGGTGATCGGTACCTATGAAATATTTACCACTATCCGGAAGCACCACGCGGTATCCGTTGCGGTATGCAGCCTCAACTATGGCTGGTGAATGGCGGGAAACACCCATTCCGAGTTCCGATGCGATGCGTAAGGTGTCGCCGAGCCGCGTGGTATCTACCCTGATCTTGGGGGGTGTCGATTTTTCAGGGCGTACGAAAGGAAGTGGGTCGATAGCTCCTCCGCGACCATAAATACCAAAATGGAGATGAGGAGGTGTCGTACGCGCATTTCCGGTATTGCCCATCAGACCAACGGTATCGCCCGTCTTAACCAGTTGGCCCGTTTTAACCAGTTGGCTGTCTAAATGCGCATAGTATAATGTTACCCCTTGACCTTTTGGTCGTAGCCACACCACTTTCCCGCCCAGCCGATTGTCCCCTACGCGACTCACCACACCATCCGCTGATGCAAGTACCGGCGTAAGTCGTGGCGCAAAGATATCGATCCCTTCGTGCGTCCGGCGACCACCGTCTCGTGCGTCGCCAAACACGCTTCCGATATGCTGCTTGGCGGCAGGTTCCACTGGATTCGCGAGAGACGGCTCTGCGGTGAGCCGTAAACTGAAGGATAGTTCGGCCAGTAACTCTGGCTGTATGCGGAGGAGGTATTGACCATCGCGGCGAACGATCCAGGAAAGTGCGGTACTACCCGTATCTGCTGAAATCAGGTGCTTATGATTGTGAGCAGTATCTTGGGGAACTTCGAAAAGGTCGACGAAAACCTGCGTGAAGATTGAACTTCGTACGGCGACATCAACCTGCAATTGTTCACCTTGGCGGGCATCGAACGAGTAGCCAATCGCGAGCGGCTGTGCAGGGGCGAGGTATGCAGACTCGTGATGGGGGATGGTGATTGCTGTTGGATGGGTGAGGCTCCGCACAGCGGCTTCTTCCCATTGCTTATACAGTACGCTGTGTTGCAATCCGGCATTGCTGAGTTGCGTTAAATAGCGTTGGTGCGGATATTGCCCCTTAAAAAGTGCCCCCGCAAATTGATCGCTGCACGCAGCGAATAAAACCAGGATTGCCAGGAAATATAATAGATAATGAATGCGTTTTCCCATACGCTTAGTTACAAACAGGATAGCTTGTTTGTTTGTTGAGCAACAATTACGACGTCAATCTGTCGTTTTAATAAGCATGGAAAATACAACGGGCAAAATCATTGGTTGCGGCGATGCTTTCGGCAGCGGTGGAAGGCTCCATACGTGTTTCTACATACGAGCGGGGCATACAAACGTGTTGCTCGACTGCGGAGCTACGGCATATCACGGTATCAAGCAACAAAGCGTAAATATACGCGATATCGACATGGTAGTTCTTTCGCATTTTCACGGCGATCACTACGGGGGGATACCTTTTTTGTTATTGGACGAGGCCATTCACCAGCGGGAGAAGCCACTCACTATTATCAGTCCGCCCACGGGAAAAGAGCGGATTGAGCGACTTCTCGGTCAGCTTTATCCCGGTACGGCGGTGATGGATAAATTGGATATTCATTTTAAGACATACCTACCCGGGAAGGCGATCCATGCGCATGGGCTTGACGTTCAGGCATGGCCGGTGGCTCACTCGCCGGAGGCGTTGCCTCATGGAGTACGGATCAACACGGGCAACAAGGTAATTGCGTATTCCGGCGATACCGAATGGACACCAGTGTTGATCGAACTTGCCCGAAACGCAGATCTGTTTCTATGTGAATGCAATTTCTTCGAATTGGAGGTGGTGGGGCACATGAACTATAAGACCTTGCAAGCCCATGACGATCAACTGGGCTACAAACGTATATTGTTGACTCACCTCGGCGGGGAGATGCTTAGAAACCAGTCCTGGATTGCACATGACTGCGCGGAAGAAGGCCTTGAAATCGTGTTATAGATCAGCTTACCCGCTTCGTGTTGATGGCCTTTACCCATTCATGATGTTGGCAGCGCTTGCATCGGTGTCGGCCTGCTTCTAATTGCGCCAGCGTACCACAGACGACGCATGCATATAGCCCTTCTTCGACGATGGTGTCCGAATGTTTATCGTAGGCATGGGGAAGAATCGGCAAACCGTATTTTACCTCGTCATTAGCATAGAAGAATACACTGAGGTTTCCGCCAGTCTCGAGGATGGCGACGCGTACTTGCCCCAGATGTTCCACACCCTTTTCACGCAGTTCAGCAAAAAATTCCTCCTTAGAGAGGCTGTCTTTTTCGTCGTCTTTGATAATCATTACGCTATCCTCAACAATATATACCGCCTTTCCCTCGATCAGTTTTTCCAACCGACTGCTTTTCACGGTCAGCCAGGTAATCAAGCGGTATAAGGCAATTGCCGTAACACATACCAGTAGCGTGGCAATCAGCGCCACGTCGTCATAAAACATGGCGTCGCCCGCTGCGGATCCTAGGGTGAGAATAATGGCTAACTCAAATATGGACAGTTGACGCACACCGCGTTTGCCGGACAGCCGTAAGATAGCCACGACGACCAAAAACATAAATACTGTGCGGAAAAAGATTTCCAGGGCAAATGGGCCATCCAGGTCGTGTAAGAATATTCGATTCCAATCCAAAGTGTTTATCGTTAGTTGCGAAATAATTGTGTAACCATAAGACCGTACATACCACCATCCAGTATACCGATACCTACGCGACCAAATGCAGGGCGGAGGATATTCGCCCGGTGCCCTGGCGAATTCATCAAACCTTCGTGTGCAAGAGGAAGCGTTTGGGCAATCGCGAGATTCTCACCAGCGGTAAGAAATGTGATGTTGGCTTGGCGGATACGATCAAACGGCGTATCACCATCGGGAGAAATGTGCGAAAAGTAGCTTCTTGCAAACATATCTGCGGAGTGCCGCCGTGCTACTTGCCTTAGCTCTTCGTCTGCGCGCAGCGGCGATAGGTCGACTTTGGCTCGTTCAGCGTTAATCAGTTGGAGCATCTCGCTTTCCAGCTCGGGGCGGGGAGTGGGTGCTGTCACCGAAAAGGGGAGGTGGACACTTTCCGACGATCCTGGCGAAATGGTCATCCGGTTGATCGAGCGGTTTACGGTAGCTAGCGCCGGGGCGAACGGCCGTTCCAACCGCTCCAGTTCCGCAGTGAGCCGTTGGGCGACCTCACTACCGCGCGTGTATGATGTAAGGGTGTCTGAAAGCGGTAATAAAAGCAACAGTGCCGCTGCGATTGCGGCATATAGCATACCTATGGCCAAGCCAGGGATAGCGCCCAGAAACTTATTTAACCGATGCCGGTGGAATTTCGCAGGGACAGCTGCTAAAAGACGGGTTGTTAACAATGACAGTAGGGAGCCCGCGAGCAACAGGGTAAGCAAGAACGACAAGGGAATAGCCCACACGCTGGCCGTGGGATTGGCCCCGAAAAGATCCGAAATATGACGATACAATACGAAAGTAAGTAAAAGACTTCCCAGCCAGGAAATCAGCCCAGCTAACCCCGTGAAGAAGCCCATGGATATGCCACGCCATATCGCCACCGAAATAATCAAGAGGAGTATGATGTCGATAACATTCATTTGTGCTATTAAATACAATTGACGGCTACAGATGTTTTGCGACAACAAGCCAACAATTGGGCGGAACGTCTGTTAGCGTAATTAAAGAAGCCGCACGAAAAAGACGGCTGGTACAAGTTTAAAAACAATCGTAATAGTATGGAAAAATTCACTGCAAAACACCTAAACAAGGTATTGGGGTATGAAGAGCCACCCATTTTTTCGATATATATGCCGACGCACCGTACCCATCCTGACAACGCGAACGATGCGCGCATTTTCGAAACGTTAATCCAGCAGTTTGAACCGGCAAAAGTTCAGTATGCGGGTGATAGTGGCGTTCAGGGCATCTTTGAAAAGTTTGCAGCGCTTGCAGCCAACTACCAGTTTTGGCAACATACAAAAGAGGGTCTGGCGGTGTTCGCGACACGGGATTCGTTTGATGTTTATCGATTGCCAAGAACGGTACAGCCATTGGCCGTTGTTGCAGATACAGCACATACGAAACCGTTGCTCAAATACTTGCAAACAAAAGACCGATACCACCTCTTGGTGCTGACCACCAATACCGCGCAGCTTTATGAAGGCGACCGCTATCAATTGGATGAAGTAGACCTTTCGCAAGCGGATGTGCCCGACACGATGATCGATGCGTTGGACCATGAGATGCGCGACTTGCACGCTACGCTGGCGGCCTATCGAACAGCGACTGGAGAGAAATGGGAGGCTGCCCAAAACCATGGGCTGAAAAAAACGGATATTGATAACGATATCGAGCAGTTTTTCAGAGCGGTAGACCGTGCGGTCATCGCTAGATACTCCGTGCCATCGAGACTCCCCCTGATTCTTGCAGCGCTTCCCGAGCATCACCACCTATTCCGGCGCGTAAGCCGTAACCAACGTTTACTGGAAAATGGTGTGAAGGCCAATGCGGCAGCCATGGATGCAAATGAAATTCGGAAGTTAGCGTGGAACGTGTTCGAACCTAATTATACGGCTCGATTGGATGGGATCATTGGCCAGTATCGGCACGCTGCTTCCCAAGGACTGGGCACCGATCAGATCGAGGCGATCGTTAAAGACGCTTACGATGGGAAGGTGGGTGCGCTGTTGCTGGAAGAAAATCGCATGATCCCGGGACAGATTAATGGCCGGACGGACGTCGTTTTTGGGGCACCGGAACCCGGTCAACTCGTGGACGACATCTTGGATGATCTCGCCGAACTGGTACTTGGGAAGCAAGGGGAGGTTTGGGTTATTCCAAAAGAACGGATGCCTTCGGCTACCGGCGCGGCGTCGATCAACAGGTTTTAGGCACTGGCGTTCTATGCCCGGAAGAAAACACGTTGAACGCGGAAAGTTTGTAACTGGTCATCATGTGCGGTTACTATGGGGCGGCAAAGCCTATTTTGAGTTATTAATACACCTTATCGGAAATGCACGCGAATGTATCCATTTGCAGGTTTATATCTATGAATCGGATACAACGGGAACGCTAGTTGCGGATGCACTTATCGCTGCGGCAAAAAGAGGTGTCGCCGTATATGTGTTGGTAGATGGGTATGGCTCGCAGAAGCTATCTAAGGCATTTGTAGCCCGCCTCAGGGAAAACGGTATCCATTTCCGTGTTTTTGAACCGATGCTGCGAAGCAAGCATTTCTATTTCGGTAGGCGACTGCATCGTAAGGTGTTGGTAGTGGATGCCCGGTATGCAGTGGTCACCGGAGTGAACATCGGCGATAAATATAATGACCTACCCGGCCAGGCCGCTTGGCTCGATGCAGCCGTGTGTCTGGAAGGTGAGGTGGCAGCAGACTTATGCAATGCTTCTTGGATGACATGGAAAAATTTCCAATTCACCAAGCGCTTGCCATTGCATTGCCGGCCAGGGGCTACCCACATCGATTTCGGGCCGGCGCATCGTTGCGCCATGCGTATGCGCCGCAATGACTGGGTACGTCGCAAGTACGAAATCAGCCGTACTTACCGGGAAATTTTTCAGGGGGCCGACGAAGAGATTATGCTGCTTTCCAGTTATTTTCTTCCCGGGCGTTCGGTGCAAAAAGATATCGAGGCGGCAGCCAATCGGGGCGTACGCATCCGGGTAATTAGTTGCAGCCGTATGGATGTGCCATTGGTTAAAGATGCCGAACGGTACATGTATGACTGGTTGTTGCACCACGGTATTGAGATTTATGAATACCGGGGAAATATGCTTCATGGCAAGTTGGCCACCTGCGATCGGAAATGGATGACTGTTGGTTCGTTTAATGTAAACGACCTCAGTGCCCGTGTCAGTATCGAGTTGAACATCGATCTGCGCGGCGAAGCCGTGGTACAGCAAACCATCGCCGAAATGGAGAAAATCATCGAGAACGACTGTGAGCGGATAACGCGCGAGGATGTGAGGCTGAAAAGTAATATACTCACCCGGTTTGTGAGGTGGTGGTCATTTCGGGTATTGCGCGTGTTATTCTTCCTTGGCACCTTTTACATGCGCCAGGAAAAGCCGGTATAACGGCGATCTAAAATTTTTGAAACAATAAACGACGATGGATTGTCAATAGCAAACACAGCCCGATTGAAAGGGTATAATAAAATAGGTTAATAACTAAAAAAGAAAAACATTATGGAGCAGATGAAGAAAACAGCAGAAGTGTTAAATGACCTTATCAAAATCAACAACGACCGGATAGCTGGTTACGAAAAAGCCATTGCCGCATTGCCGGCAGCAGACGTCGACCTGAAGGCACTTTTCAGTGGTTTGATTGAGCAAAGCCAGATGCTGAAAGATGAGTTGCAACAACATATCAGCGCGTGGGAAGATCGGGTGGATGATCAAACCACCGCTTCGGGAAAGATTTATCGTGCATGGATGGACGTCAAGCAAACATTCGCAATAGACGATCGTAAAGCTATTCTGGAAAGTTGTGAATTTGGCGAAGATGCTGCGCAGAAGGCATACCGGGAGGCTGAAGAGGAGGAAGAGATATCTACGGCTGCCAAGGCGCTTATTTCGAGCCAAAAAACCCAATTGCGGGCCTCCCATGATCAAATAAAACAGTTGCGTGATCGAGAAAAGGCTGTAAACGATTAGTTTGCGCACTTCATAATCAACAACACATAATAAACGTACGGAATTATGGAAAACCTAAAAATTACCGTGGAATGCCTCCAAGATCTGGCGGCATTCCACTACGAGCGAGTCGCCGGCTATCGTACCATGATGGGCAGCCTGATGGATAATGAGCAGCATCTAGCGACGCTATTTAACGCCTTCATCGCACAAAGTAACACGATGGGCGAAGAGTTAAGTCGACTGGGGCCGGAATGGGGCTGGGATGGTGAACAATTGAAAGAAAGTGGAAAATATGGCCTGGCTTGGTCAGTCGTTAAAGCTGTGTTTTCTAGCAATATGCCCGGCTACCTGTTAGACAAGTGCCGGTCGGGCGAGAATGCGCTACTTATTGCTTACCACAGTATCGAATGTACGGCCGGGCTAGCCGAATCTGTACGCTTGCTGATTAACCGGCAAAAAAGGGAGGTCATCGCGGCAAGAGATTGGATCGTACACTTTGAAACACTTCCTATGTCGCGTTCACTGCATGAAGAGCCGGTAGCGGCTGTAATCTAGTTATTCCTATCGGTGGTGTGATAGACCTATGCTGTTATCGATCTAACGCTCCATTCCCGCTATTTCTTTCTCAAGCTGACCTTAACATTAATTTGCGATATTGTGATAAAACAATCGTAATTTCGCTGGTTACCTGGTGACAGGCCTTTGGTCGGTTGCTTACGGGATAGCTGAGAAATGAAGAAATCATACATGGGGGTTGATAACCATATCTACAAGGAGTTGTTCCTAGCATCGCCTGTAGCGAGTTATATATGTGATAACGAGGGGTATATAATCGAATTTAACGAGGCTGCGGAAGTACTTTGGGGCCGCAAGCCGCAAGCTGACGACAGATGGTCGGGAGCAACTGCAGTATATTATGGCGATGGGCAACCCATACCGTGGGAGGAGACGCCCATGGCAATTGCAGTGCGCGAGCAGACTGAAATATGTGGACAAGAGTTGGTCATCGCCCGTCCTGATGGTGTGCGGCGAGTTACTTTGGCGTTTCCAAAGCTCATCCGGACGGCCGAGGGACAATTGATCGGTGCATACAATACGCTTGTGGATATTACCGAATATAAGCAGTATGAAGAGAAACAAACCATATTGTCAGAGATCGTTCAATCGTCTGACGATGCGATTGTAAGCAAGAACTTGGATGGTATCATCATGAGTTGGAACCATGGTGCCGAGCGGATTTTCGGGTATAGCGAGGCCGAAATTGTGGGTAGGTCAATAAATACGCTTATTCCGGCGTATCTCCAGCATGAAGAGAATACCATTATCAGTGAAATAAAGGCGGGCAGAACCGTAGACCATTACCAAACCATCCGGGTGACGAAGTCCGGTAAAGAGGTGCCGATTTCACTGACCATATCGCCCATGCGTAATAAGGCAGGGCAAATCATCGGTGCCTCAAAAATCGCCCGAGACATCTCCGATAAAATCCAGCGGGAACAGACGATACAGTTCCACGCGAAGAAATTGGAAACCTTACATGCGATTGGCAAAATTATCACCGAAAAATTAGATACACCGTCGCTCATTCAAACGATCATCAATTCAACGACCCATCTTGCTGCTGCAGATGTCGGTATTTGCTTCTATCGGGTATCCGACGAACCGGGACAATCCAAGCTTTCGGTGGCCGTAGCGGTGCTTGGCGAAACGAAGGGTGATTTTAGCGGCCTGAAGTCGGAGGAGGGGCTTATCCATACCATTTTTGCTGGTGAAAGTTCCATAAAATTCGATGACGTAGCAGCGATGCCTCATATCCAAGCATTATTTGAGTCGGGCGGAAGGGTGGACGCACCTCCCATTCGACACAGTTTAGCGATCCCTATCCGGTCGGCCGATAAGTTATTAATCGGGGCAATGTTTTTTGGCTATGCCCAAACGGATATATTCAACGCTGCCGATGAAGATATCATACACAGCATTGCATCTTTGGTTGCAGTGACCCTGGATAACGCTCGATTGTTTGAGGAGGTGAATGCGTTAAACCTCCGTAAAAATGAGTTTATTGCGCTAGCCAGCCACGAACTAAAAACGCCGCTAACAACCACAAAAGGATATCTTCAAATATTGGAACGGTCGGAAATCGACCAAGTAGGGCGCCGATTCCTTACCAAGGCGCTGAAACAATTGGAACGGATCAACGCATTGGTTGCCGAGCTGTTGGACATTTCAAAGATTGAAGCGGGCAAACTTACTTTTCACTTCGAAACGTTCGATCTCAGCGAAATGATATTAGATGTGGTGGAAACTTTCCATTTCAGCAGCCAGACCCACACCGTTTTCGTGAATAACATCCATGGTGATTACCTCGTGAAGGCCGATAGGCAGCGTTTAGAGCAGGTGGTCATCAATCTGATTACCAACGCAATAAAATATTCGCCAGACGCGCACCAAGTACATGTTGTACTAGAATCTTCGCCGGAAGAAGTGACCGTTCAGGTTATTGATGAGGGAATGGGAATGACACGGCAGCAACAAGAAAAGGTATTTACTCGTTTTTATCAGGTAGAAGGAACGTCTAAAATGACGGGACTGGGGCTAGGTTTGTATTTAAGTAAAGAGATCATTGAGCGGCACGGTGGCCGGGTGGGTGTTACCAGCGAGATGGGAAAGGGATCCACTTTTTATTTCACCGTTCCTCGGACCCCCTCGGACTGATGAAGCCGCTAGTAGTCACTTATGCCATGTGATGTGCGATGGCTTCGCCGATTCGCTCTACCGAATTGTTGGCCAGATCACCCCAAACCTGAATCCACTCACCTGACGGCTCTTGCCGTAGTTCGCCAATAGATGTGCCATCAGGCAAATAACAATGGTAAACTGGAATGCCGTCCGTGGTGTGTTGAGGTCGGATAATGAACCGCTCCGTGAGCTGGTCGTCGGTGATTTCGATTTCGAAAGCGTCTTCTGATTTTTCCACAGCTTGATTTTTTTCCGCAATTAACTTAATACACCCTGCTGCAATGCCATGCGAATAACGGTGCCGATATCCGGGGCACCGGTTTTCTGCAATAGGCTCTCCCGGTATTTTAGAATGGTGCGTTTATTGGTAAATAGTTGATAAGCAATCTCCTGATTGGAGTATCCTTCCAAAATGAGCTTGAGAATCTGCTCTTCCCGCTCGGAAAACTCCACAGTGGCTCCTTTTTTCTCAATATCTAATGCAGCGATAGACTCAAGAACCTGAATATACAAAGCTGTGCATATATAGGTGTTACCCGTCAATATGTGCTTGATGGCAAAAATGAGCTCATCTTTGTTGGCTTCGTTGACGATGTAGCCGTCTGCTCCCGATTTCATCAAATCGAGGATATCTTCATTATGTTCGGTTCCCGATAAGACCAACACTTTTAATAACGGTGCGATTTCCTTCAATGAGGTCAGGAGCTGCCGTTGATCGTTTAGGAAAAAGTGATCAACTATCAATATGTCGGCGACAGGTTTGTTGGCCACCGCATTCATCATATCTTCCTGTTTGGAAATGATCTCCGCAAAAGTGAAATCGGGCTCTTGGTCCAAAAGTGCGACGATACCGTCACGGGCGAGCGATTGAGGAGAAGCCCAAATAATTTTTGCTGAATTTTCCATATACTTGATTCTAATTTTACTGATGTTTTTGCTACTATGTAATCGTAAGGGAATACGCTTTAACCGACAGAAAGGTTTTAGTTATTTTCAGATTTTTCCCCTTTTGCCTACAACGAGTCGGGTTTTTAGTACAGTAATGGATAGCCTTGTAAACTGTCTTTTAGTCAATGATGGCTGATTTATAGTTGATTAGGTTTGGGTTTTCTGTCCAATAGTGCCAAATGACGCCATATAATCAGGGCACGGGCGGAACACTATATGGATACCGATATATATACGTGCCCTCGCTGCTCGAATTTTCTCACGCCCGTTTGCGGCTATTCAAAATAAGAATAACGGTTAGAACTGCGATAAACGCAGCCTGGATAGCTGCGTCAAGTAGATAGATGCGATCAATCTGCCCGTTTGCCACGTATACGATGTCCATGAGCAGAAAGCTTGCCGAGACAGTGTAACCAAGCAATACCGGCAATGGGTGCCGTCGGAGGCTAGAGACAATGAATGTGAGACCGACTGCGGCCGATAGCAGGCCCACCATTTCAACCAGCCAGGTATCTTGCTTCGGGCCCGTTGCCATAATGAAGCTAGCCATGTTGAGCAGAGGCCATATGCCGGTTACGACAAAGTAAACCCCTTGTATAAGGAATACATTGCCCAGCCTTTTGTTGTACGTTGCTGTTGCCATTAATCAATTACCTGTCGTACTGGTCATGTCCGTGTGTCTTTACAATCTTGTTATACGTGCCCAACAGCAAAAATGGAGCAGCCCATTGCCCTATAAAAAGCGCCATATGTTTATGTCCCGAGCATTTCAGCGCCAACGAAACACCCATAGCGGTCAATGCTGCACATAAGAATACTTTTGAGGGTAACTTAGCGGTTTGTTCTTCGATTGCTTTAGTGGTTCTACCTTCCTGATGCTGTGGATTTTCATTCATGACCATAAGAGACTCCTTTCTTTTTTATACGTTGAAACCCTTGCATACACGGTGCCAAGGTCGTATTTATAGTTAAAATGGCTTTTGCCAATCAAGGCAGTTACGAATCCGCCGATCGGCTTCGGCTTTAGGAAACACGGTTTTCGGAAATCGAGACACGGTTATTTAGTATTTAGTACACTATTGCTTCTCGTGGCTATAGAGATGGCTAGGTAAGCTTTTTGCATGGTGAACGAACATCAGCTTTTTATGTATGGAGCTCGAACAACTTTACGAACGACTCGAAAATTGGCTTGTGCACCAAGCACCCCGGGTGTTACTGGGCTTGGCGGTTCTTGTTTTGGGGATGTGGTTAATCCGACTCCTCGTACAGTGGATAAAACGGAAAATCGACCGAAAAGACTGGGACCCTACATTGGAAGTATTCCTTTCCAATCTAATTATAATGGCGCTCCGCGTGCTCCTTGTACTGCTGGTCATCCAAATCATGGGCCTACAGATGACCCTTTTTGCCGCGTTGGTGGGCGCTTTTGGTGTTGCAGCCGGGCTGGCGCTATCGGGCACGTTACAGAATTTTGCCAGCGGTGTGCTCATCCTCATGCTCAAGCCCTTTCGCGTTGGCGACCAGATTCTCAGCCAGGGGCAAGAGGGGGAGGTCACGTCCATCCAGTTATTCTACACCGTGGTGCTCACGCGTGACTACAGGACGGTTATCGTGCCCAACAGCAAGCTTGCCAACGAAGTAATCATCAATATGAGTCGTGCGGGGAAACGCCGCCTTGATGTGGAGCTGAAGCTTAAGTACGAAGTTGATTTCGAACATGCCAAAAGCGTATTGACCGCGGAACTCAACAAAGCGGCCGATTTGCTGGTGAGTAACGAATATCTCATTGGCATCAGTCTGCTTGAGGCGGATGGCTACCGCATTTCGGTATCGGTGTGGGTAGATGAACATGGCTATCCCGATACGCGCCTCAACGTGCAGGAGAAGTTACTGCATGCCATTCGGACATTAAGTTGAATTGTGCATTTTTCCAAACAATGAACCCATTAAAATAAACAGTGTGTCCGGAATAGTGCTGTGGGGGGAAGCAATGACACCCCCTGAATCGGTAGAAACAGCCGCGCGGAAGGTATATGACCGTAAGTGGCGCAATATGTGAGGTTAACGTGATGTAGAAGTCGAAAGAAATGGAAAGCAATAAAGATATGGAAAGCAATAAGAAAAAGCCACCTGTTATTCCGCTCGATGTAGCGGATACAGATGAAACGCGTGAACCGACGGGGGAAGATCTCCGGTATAATGAAACGGAAGATAGCTTTGAACTCGATCCGGAAACGGCCGACCGGGAATATCGCCATCCGCAGCCCTATAACACGGCCGCCCCGGAGGGCGAGGATGACAATTCCACTTACGATGAGGAAAATCCCTATACACCCAATGAGTACCGCGATAAGCGGAGCGAAATGAAGGGCGAATTGGAGGAACTTGATGCGACCGTTACGGATGAACAACTGACGCAGCTCGATGAAGTAGATGAGCAGTTGGCAAACACGTCGGAAGATGCCCGCGGCGATCTGGATGCAGAAGGGTACCCCCGTAGAGACGATGCCGGCGGTGACAATAACCCGGTGCTGGAAGCTTCCGACAATAATTACCGAGATTCCGAGGGGCCGGACGATCCCGACAACCCCGATGAAGGCAACGAAGAAGATGAATCCGATCCGCGTGTGCCGCCGTTTGAAAACCCCCGGCGGGATGATGACGAACCGATAGGGGATGACCCCAATCGACCGATACTTCCCTTAGACGTGCCGCCGAATGACGAACGAGACCCCTTGGGCGATAAGCAGATCCAATCGGACGATCCAACAGAGAGCAACGGTTAGTTTCAATACCACGATAATGGCACCTGGTAACAAAAAAGCACCATTCGTACCGGAACAGAAGGAAGGTAAACAGGTTGATCTCGAATCGCGCACGGTCTTGCCGGATAATGACCGTGCGAACGATTTTTTACAATTGGTAAAAAGCAGGCTCCTTAATATTAATCAATGGGATACGATTGCATCCGTTCCGGTGGCGACGTTTGTGCTCACAGACGCCTACGGTGGTGAGGCGATAAAAAGCCGTCCCAAAGAAGGCGATCACGTCCGGATTGATATTCCAGGACCCGGTCCCGCCATCGGCGATGGATATGACTGGGTAGTCATCACAGATATCACCGACGTCACTGATCAGTTTTGCGCAATTACCCTGCAACCGGCGCAAAATCCGCTGAAACAAGGAGACGACATCGGGCATTTCTTTCAGGCCTCGGCCAGCTCCACATTGGTGGTTGAACGGAAAGGTCATGAAGTGATTGCACGATACCACGGCAGAAACGAGGTAACTAATACGCATACCGATTCCACCCTGGATAATATAAGAAACACCGTGGTGGGAATCAGCGCCAAGCTAGGGCTTTCCTATCCGCAATGGCAGGGGCTATTGGATGGCTTGCTGGAGCAGCCTAATGAGCCACATGTAGAAGATTAATAGATGAATATATTTATATTATTAAATGGAAATGTTATGAAACCCTTACAGTTTTTTTTGGCAATGGCGATTGGATCAATCCTCATGGCCGCATGCAATAACACGAATAGGCGGGCAGCCGACGATAGTGTTGATCAGGCGCAGGGTGTAAATGATACGTCAGCAATGGTCAACAAGCAGGATGCGGACTTTGCTGTCAAGGCGGCCGACGCCGGCTTGGCCGAAATTGAACTCGGCAAGCTGGCTATGGAAAAAGCAACCGATCAGCGCATCAAGGACTTTGCACAACGGATGGTTGCGGACCATCAGAAGGCAAATGACGAGTTAAAGTCAATCGCAACGAGCCTCAACATCACGCTTCCACCGGTAATCAGTGAAGACCATGTAGATAAGCAACGAAAGCTTCGTGATAAAGCTGACGATGCGTTTGAGGAAGAATACATCGATATCATGGTCAAAGATCACGATCGTGTTGTATCACTGTTTGAAGATGCCGCTTCTGACGCACGGAATGCTGATTTACAAGCGTTCGCTGCGAAGACACTTCCCACGTTGAAAATGCATTTTGAAGAAGCCAAAACACTGCGCGACTCGATAAGCCCGATGGACACGACGACCATACAACGGGTAATTCCTTAAAAATCAGTCTATTTATTCGATGGTCTTTTCATCGGTGATACATCCTTGGGATGCCGATGATACGAGTTGTAGATATTTAAACAATACGCCTGAAGTGACGGACGGATTGCGTTTCACCCACGCTGCCTGTCGGTCACTCAGTTCGGCCGCTGTTAATCCAACATCTATGCGGCGGTTTACCACATCGATTGTAAGGCGATCGCCATTTTGCAAAAGCGCAATGGGGCCGCCGTCGAATGCTTCGGGCGAGATGTGCCCTACAACAAATCCGTGGGTACCGCCTGAAAAGCGTCCATCGGTAATCAGCGCGACGCGGGTGCCCAATCCGGCACCCATGATCGCGGCGGTAACTTTGAGCATTTCCGGCATGCCTGGCCCGCCTTTCGGACCAACATAGCGAATAACGATGACGTCTCCCTCTTTGATAAGACCCTTCTTCACCGCTTCGACGGTTTCATCCTCACTGTCGAAGACCCTGGCCGTTCCTTCAAAGAATTCACCTTCTTTTCCCGTGATCTTGGCTACGGAGCCTGCGGGGGCTACATTTCCGTAGAGGATTTGGAGATGGCCGCTTTTTTTCAACGGTGTCTCAAAAGGTCTCAGAAGATTCAATGTATTATTCCAAGGTTTGATGTCATCCAGGTTGTCGCGGAGTGTTTTCCCAGTAACTGTTAGGCAGTCACCGTTCAGTAATCCATGATCTAACAGAATCTTTAAAATAGCAGGTGTTCCACCGCTGTCGTGCACGTCTTCCATAAGGTATCTCCCGCTTGGCTTCAAGTCGGCGATCAACGGCGTATGGTCACTGATGTACTGAAAGTCGCTTAAGGTCAAGGGAAGGCCGTAGGCCCGGGCGATAGCGAGGTAATGCAGCACAGCGTTGGTAGAACCCCCAAGCGCCATCACTACGACCAAAGCATTTTCCAACGATTGTCGCGTAACGATATCGCGCGGCTTTAAGTCGAGCCGCAGTAAGTTTTTGATGGCCGCAGCGGCATCAATACACTCCTGTTTTTTTTCGTTGCTCGTTGCCGGATTGGATGAGCTATAGGGTAAAGAGAGTCCCAGTGCTTCAATGGATGATGACATGGTATTTGCTGTGTACATCCCCCCACAGGCTCCGGCACCGGGGCAAGCGTTGCGGATGATCTGATTGAGTTCTTCGCTATCGATGATGCCTGCCATCTTTGCTCCATAGGCTTCGAATGTCGACAACACGTTGATTTTCTCTCCTTTGTGCTTGCCGGAGTGGATGCTCCCCCCATAGATCATCAGTGCGGGACGATTCAACCTTCCCATAGCGATAACGGCGCCGGGCATATTTTTGTCGCACCCCATCACCGTTACCAAACCATCGTACCATTGGCCGCCCATCACCGTTTCAATGCAATCGGCAATCAAATCGCGCGAGGGCAGCGAGAAGTTCATCCCCCGGGTGCCCATGCCGATTGCGTCGCTCACACCGATCGTGTTGAACGTGAGCCCTGTTAAGTCGTGTGGTTTCATCGCCTCAACTACGATAGCCGCAAGGTCATTGAGGTGCATGTTGCAGGGATTACCTGCATACCCCGCACTGGCAACACCCACCTGGGGTAATTTGATTGTCCTTTCGTCCAAACCGATGGCATGGAGCATCGCTCTTGAGCCCGGTTGGTCTTCGTTTTCGGTGAGTTTACGGCTGAATTTATTTAGTACTGTATCCATTAAATGTAGAATGACGTGTTAATAATGATCAATTGTTAATTAGTCGGGAATGGTTGTGCCACCGCTGTCATTCGATAAGTAGGCGGCCTCTACCAAGCGCATGGTGTCGTACGCACGTTTCATCGATGTGACGTGTGGAGCAGCGGGGTTTTCGATGGCGCATTGCAAATCGGCCATGGTTGCCATGAAAGCATCAGGATACCAAGCACCGCGGATGTTCCCTTCTACCCACTGGTTCGTACCATTTTCTGATAAAAAGTATTCAAATCGATCGGCTTCGCCCTTGGGGAAATTGATGTTTTTTCCAAGCGTCGCTTTTATAGCACCTTTTGTTCCTTCCCACTTCACGAACGAATCCTGATGTTTCAGGCCGAAATCGTGCCCGTGGTTGGTATTGACGAATGCGCGGATGGGTTTATCATAATCAAATACGATAATCGATCTGGTCGATGCCAATTGCATCTGCTTGGGATGCTGGAAAGTTTTTGCATACAACCGCTTGGGCATGCCCAAAAAATGGGTAATCATGTCCATATAATGGATACTATGATAGAGCATCTCCATGCGAGGCAAGTCGAAAAGGAAGTCCCATAGCTCCCACGGATGGTGGATGTTCATCCGTATTTCCATGTCGTGCAATTCACCAATAGTGCCTTGATCGATCAGGTGTTTTGCAGCAATGATAGACGGGATTAGTTTCATTTGGAAGTTTACACTTGCCGTGAATTGTTTCGCTTCGCAGATGCGACGTATTTCTTTAGCGTCGTTAAGTGTTTCGCCCATGGGTTTTTGCATCAAGACATTCGCACGCTGGGGCAATTGATTCAATATACCTATTAATTTGGATGCCGGTACGGCGATGTCAAACACGGTATCGGACGGCGCACCAGCGATGAGCTCAGTCATTGATGCATACACGTGAGTAATTCCAAATGCTGTGGCCAGGCGTTGTGCCTTATCAGCCTGTACGTCATAGATGCCGTGGATAGGCCAACCTGCTTTTCGATAGGCGGGGAGGTGGGCTTCTTCCACAATGCCACCGGCACCGATAACAACGATTGGCTTGGGGTGGGTAGGCATGGCGAAATCGGATGTTAACATATGTTGGTTCATGTGCGTTTACTGATTTGATAGAAGTTAAGCGCGTTGTGGTAAAATAGGTTGTCCATGTCGCGTGGTGCCAGGGTGTGGCATAGCTGTTGGGCCACCTCGAACCACCGCGTATAACTTGATGCTAGCGTTACCACGGGCCAGTCGCCCCCAAATGCCAGTCGATGCGGGCCGAAGTACTCCAACACCGTATCCATGTAGGGTTGTAGGTCGTTAATGTCCCAAGCTTTCCAGTCCGCTTCCGTAACTAATCCCGATAGCTTGCAATATACATGTGGATGTTCAGCCAGGGCGCGGATGTTACTTCGCCATTGTGCGAATTCACGCGTTTTAATGGCAGGCTTGCCGAAATGGTCGAGTATATAGCGGTTGTCCGGTGCGGCCTGCACGAGGTGCACGGCCGCGGGCAGTTGATGTGCTTTCACACCGAGGTCAAAACTCAGATTAAGACGATTTAGTAATGACATATTCGATATGAAGCGCGAGTCCCGATACAACGACGTAGGTTCCTCTTCGAGTCGGCGAACTCCCTTCACGAGGGTATTACGTGTAAGTAAGTGTAGACTTTCCGCTGCATCTGGAGCCTCCAGTGGAAAATAAGCGATGATACCACGAATACGTGTTTCTGTCTTTGCCAACTCGGTTACATAGTCTACCTCTGCATGATATTCACTAGGCAGACATTCACACTGCACGAAAATCATCTCTGAAACCGGTATACCTTCGGTCGCCGCTTCATAATCGGTGAGTCCAAAAGACCTTTTGATCGCTGGTACATCATCCAGCCAAGGGTAATTTAATGACTTCAAATCCCAGAAATGCACGTGGGCATCTGTGATCTGCGGGATATCGTATTTGTCGTTTATTTTGGTCATAAAAATTTTTTTAAAGGTAGAATGAAAATGATGGTTCAAGTGGTATTGGATTAGCAATTATCTGTACCGATTTGATTTTTCGAGAAAATAGTGGGGGATTTGTTGTATTTTCGATATTCGATTGATTAATTGTAGTGATTTTGTTGTGAAATTGGTCAAAATAATATATATCTAATTGCGTATATAAAAGTTAAAGATAGTCATGAAACCTATTTATGCCAAACCCCCTTTAGGTAGTAGAGCTGCTTTTCAAGTGCGGAAAGATTATTTTGACGTGCTGGATACCAAATGGCATTATCATTCGGAGTATGAATTGGCTTTTATTAATTACCCTCACGGTAAACGAATTGCGGGCAACGCCATGGCTACTTTTGAACAGGGCGATCTAGTGTTTTATGGCCCAAACCTACCCCATGCGTGGTCGCATGAACCGGCCATTGGTGAGAAGGAAATGTCGTCTTACAATAACGGACTTTCCCATTATGCTGTAGTTGTGCATTTCAGTGCCGATTGTTTTGGCGAATCGTTTTTTGCGATTCCGGAAATGAATGCGATTCAAGCAGTTTTAAAAAGAAGCATCCATGGCCTTGTAGTAAAAGGCCAGGCGAGAGCACGGGTTGCGAATTGGATGAACCAGTTGGTTGACCATACTGGATCGGCTCGGGTTATTTTATTGATCCAGATTTTGCAAGAGCTTGCTACAACGACTGAATATGATTTGCTTTGTTCAGCTGGATACTGGGACAACCTCAACGATAACGATGCGGTTCGAATGAGTGGCATCTATGAATATATCCTTAAGAATTTCACCAAAGAGATTGCGTTGGAGGAGATTGCGCAGCAAGCGCATATTTCGCCGTCAGCGTTCTGCCGTTACTTCAAGGCACGAACAAAGCGGACGCTCAAAGAATTTGTGAATGACTTGCGCATCAGCCATGCCTGTCAATTGCTGGAAGAAAATCAACTTAGTATTACCCAGATCTGCTTTGAAGCGGGGTTTAACAACATCTCCAATTTCAATCGGCGGTTTAAGGAATTCAAAGGGATTACCCCCCAGCAGTATCGCTTCAATATCTTAGGCATCTACCGTAATACCAATAACGCTGCGATTGCAGGCAATAGGTAAGGAGTTATTGCGGTGGTCAAATGCGTATTGATTGTAGCCAATTTCGTATTAGTCTATTTGGCTGTTTAAGATTTTATTTGCGTGTATAATTGTAATCCTTGAAGAGTCGATATGATATTGTTGATATCACATCTGTTTTATTGAGATTCCCATTCTTATACGGCACCGCTGTATGTGACAATGATGTTAAATGAATTTATAACGGTTATGTTAAACTTAATTTAATCTGTATGAGGAAAAATATACTGCTCAAAAGCTGGCATGTGGCGGTTCTTGTGTGCGTGTTTGCTGTTTCGCTGGTCATGGCCGAAAAGGCTTATGCTTATAGCAATCCCTTCCATTCAGGCTATCAAGACCAGATTGAGGTGAAAGGGATCGTCCGGGATTCGGTTGGTGCGTTGCCGAATGTGACGATTACCGTGAAAGGTAATTCGAAGGTTGGTACCGCGACCGATGACAATGGGCGCTTTATCTTGGTGGTGCCGGGGCAGGGTGCTACACTGGTTTTCCAGATGCTCGGTTACGAAACCCAGGAGATTGTGGTATCTCGAAACGCCGATTTAGACGTGATGCTCCAGCCAGCCACGCAGCAGATGGGCGAAGTGGTAGTAACGGCGTTTGGAAGTGTTACCAAAAAAGAGGCGGTGGTGGGCGCGGTTACCTCCATTTCGCCGGATGATATCCGGATCCCATCCAGCAACTTGACCACCGCATTGGCCGGAAGGGCGGCGGGGATTATTGCCTATCAACGCTCAGGAGAGCCAGGACGTGATAACGCAGACTTTTTTGTCCGGGGCGTTACGACATTCGGCTACAAGAACAGCCCACTCATCCTGATTGATGGAATAGAATCGTCCAATACAGACCTTGCGCGTATCACGGTAGACGATGTCGCTTCCTTTTCCATTCTCAAAGATGCCACATCCACCGCGGTTTACGGTGCCAGGGGTGCCAACGGTGTGATTCTGGTGGAAACGAAGAAGGGGAAGGAAGGTCGGGCGAAAATATCGTTCCGCGTGGATCAAGCATTTTCTGCGCCCACAACGAATATAGAGTTGGCCGACCCCATTACCTACATGAAAATGGCCAATGAAGCGGTGCTTACTAGAGACCCTTTGGGCACCATTCTTTATTCTGACGATAAGATAAACAGAACCGGGCAACCCGATGCGAGCCCCTATATTTATCCGATGAACGACTGGCGTAAGGCCTTATTCAAAGATTATACAAGCAATCAACGTTACGCGCTGAATGTGAGTGGTGGCGGCGGCGTTGCCCGCTACTTTATTTCCGGTGGATTGAATCAGGATAACGGGGTGCTGAAAGTGGATCCGGTAAATAACTTCAATAGTAACATCGACCTAAAAAGCTATTCGTTGCGCTCAAATATCGATATTGATTTGACTAAAAGCACGATGCTTACCGTAAGGTTGTACGGTAATTTTGATGATTACCGGGGGCCAATCCATAACGGAGAAGATATGTATGCCATGTCGATGCACGCCAATCCTGTTCAGTTTCCAGTTACCTTTCCACTAGATGAAGACCACGCTCATGTGAAGCATATTGTTTTCGGAAACAATGTAACACGCAGCAACCGAGGGTCACTGTACTTGAACCCCTACGCAGAGATGGTGAGGGGTTACCGTGATTGGAACCGCTCCAAAATGATGGCACAATTAGAAGTATCTCAGAATCTGGGCGACTGGGTTAAAGGCTTGAATTTCAGAGGAATGTTTAATGTAGAGCGCTATGCTTATAATACAGTAACCCGCTCCTATAACCCATTCTATTATGAAGTTGCCAATTACGATCCCTTTACCCAGGACTATTCGTATAATGTGATCAATTCTTCTGCCAATCCGCAGCCCGTGGGGCCTATCGGTACAGAATATTTAAGCTTTAATAGTAACGCTGATCTCCGGGAAGTCAACGCTAATTTTTATGCACAGGGAGTGTTGAACTATGATAATATATTCAACGAAACGCACTCTGTAAGCGGGATGCTGGTGGGTATTGTGCAACAGCGGCTCAATTCAGCGGCCAGTACGCTGCTTACCTCTCTGCCATTTAGAAATACGGGGCTGTCTGGCAGGTTTACATATGGATATGATACCCGGTACCACGCAGAGTTCAATTTTGGGTATAACGGGTCCGAGCGGTTTTACCAAGACAAACGCTTTGGTTTTTTCCCTTCTGCAGGGGTTGCATGGAGCGTTCATAATGAGCCTTTCTTCGAAAAATTGAAGGGTACAGTCAATACGCTGAAGTTTAGGTATACCTATGGTTTAATCGGCAACGATGCTATTGGTGAACCGTGGGATAGGTTCTTCTATTTATCCGAGGTGAATATGAATGCTGCTGCTAGAGCCGCTCGGTTCGGCCGTGACCTTATTGGGGCCAGCAAGTACCTAAACGGCGTGTCCGTCTCGCGGTATGCTAACGAAGACATCACGTGGGAAAAATCAACCCAACAGAATTTAGGTCTGGAGTTGGGGTTGTTCGATGCCGTCACCCTGAACGTGGATCTTTTCAAACAGCTCCGTACGAATATCCTCATGACGCGGGCTTATATCCCCGCTACGATGGGGCTATCCGCACCTATACGTGCGAATGTGGGTGAAGCGTCATCGCAAGGTATAGACGCGTCGCTTACCGTAAACAAGTCGTTCGACAACGGATTATTCTTGTCGGCTATGGCGAATTTCACATATTCTACTAATAAATTTCTTGTGAATGAAGAGCCGGCTTATAAAGAATCTTATCGCTCTAGGGTGGGGCAGAACATCAACCAAGTCTATGGTTATATTGCCGAACACCTCTTTGTGGATGACGAAGAAGCGTTAAATTCCCCGAGGCAGAACTTCGGTCGCCCGGTACTGGGTGGTGATATTAAGTTTCTGGATGTGAACGGCGACGGAGAGATTACGCAAGCAGACCAGGTGCCTATTGGCTATCCTACGGTCCCGGAAATTGTGTATGGCTTTGGTCCCTCCGCTTCGTATAAAGGGTTTGATCTTTCTTTGTTTTTTCAAGGCCTGGCCAACGAATCGTTCTGGATGAATTACACCGCCCCTAGTGGCGCCAGGCCTTACGAAGCCATTAATCCCTTTGTGGGCGACAGGCAGGTACTCAAAGTGATTGCCGATGATTACTGGAGTGAGCAAAACCAGGATATTTATGCACTCTGGCCTCGACTCAGTAATTTTGACCATCCCAATAATGCACAGTCAAGCACGTGGTTCATGCGTAATGGTAGCTTTTTACGCTTGAAAACCATAGAGTTCGGTTATACCCTGCCACAGCAGGTTACCAAAAGGATAGGGTCATCTAGCATACGGATTTATTTCAGCGGTAATAACCTACTCACCGTCAGCAAATTCAAACTTTGGGATGTTGAAATGGGCGGCAACGGTCTAGGGTATCCTATTCAAAAGGTGTACAACTTTGGGGTTCACGTTAATTTTAATTAAGTTTATGAAAATGCTCAACATACAAAAGATAGCCTTAGGTTTTTTTGTTGCATTAGCTTCTTGTTTTTCGTCATGCTCGAACTACCTCGATATCGTTCCTGATAATGTGGCTACGCTTGACAATGCCTTTGCCATGCGCGGTGAGGCCGAAAAATACCTGTTTACCTGTTATTCCTATATGCCTCGTACTGCCGATATCAATGGTAGCCCGGCCTTATTTGGTGGTGATGAGGTTTGGGAACTTCCCGAAATTAACGAAACCAGCGTTTACCGGCAACTTGCTGAAGGGAACCAAAATGTGAATAATCCGATTGGCAATTTCTGGAATCACATGTATGCAGCGATTCGAGACTGCAATATTTTCCTCGAGAATATAGAGCGGGTTCCCGATATGGAACCCAAAGAAAAACGGCAGTGGATTGCGGAAGCAAAGGTGCTGAAGGCTTACTACCATTTCTGGCTGATTCGGATGTATGGCCCCATTCCTGTTATCCGCGCCAATATACCCATTTCGGCGGGTGCCGACGAGGTAAAGGTGATTCGTGAACCGGTGGATGATTGCTTCGCCTACGTGGTGCAACTGCTGGATGAGGCGAAAGATGATCTGCTTCTCACGGTTGTAGACCCCCAGTATTATGGCAAAATATCCCAACCGATAGCTTACGGACTGAAGGCGAAAGTGCTGACCTTTGCGGCCAGTCCACTTTTCAACGGCAACACCGACCAAGCCAGTCTGAAAAATGCTGATGGTACCCAGCTATTCAATCAGGAAATATCCGTAGCGAAATGGCAATTGGCGGCCGACGCATGTCGCGAGGCAATAGACATCTGCGAAGATGCCGGCATCAAACTCTATGAACATCCGAACGTTAAGGCGGCATTTTTAATCGGCGATACGATACAAACTGAATTAAGTTTGCGGATGGCTTTTTCGGAAAAATGGAACTCAGAGATTATTTGGGCCAACACGCAAAGCTGGATCAACAGGGTACAGGTGCTCGCCTCGCCCGACTGGGCACCCAGCCCCCAAGCGCGTGTGTGGATGGACAACCGCTACAATGCACCCCTAAAAGTGGTGGAACAGTTTTATACCGCCAATGGCCTTCCGATAGGAGAAGACAAAACATGGAACTATTCGCAACGTTACACAACGAAAATCGCTACCGACGCGGACGAGCACGACTTGTATATCAGGCGCGGCTTTGCCACCGCCACGCTCAATTTCGACCGTGAACCGCGGTTTTACGCCTACTTGGGCTTCGACGGTGGTGTTTGGTACGGCCAAGGCCGGTTCAACGATGAGGTACCTGCAGACCTCTACTACTTGCAGCTCAAATTGGGCGACCCGATTGGAAAGCAATCGAGCTATCAAGGCCCGGTTACGGGCTATCCCATCAAGAAATGGATACATCCCGATAATGTGCGGAGCCCTACAAGCTATACGACGATTGAATACCCTTGGCCGCTGATGCGCTTGGCCGATCTGTATCTGTTATATAGTGAATGCCTCAATGAGGTGGATGGTCCGAGCGAAGAAGTGTTTGCTTACCTAGATAAGGTAAGGGAACGGGCGGGTATTCCGGATGTTGTTACGGCCTGGCAAGATTTCTCAACAAATCCCGCGAAGGTAACCACCCAGAACGGTGTGCGTGAGATCATCCAGCAGGAAAGATTGAACGAGCTGGCATTTGAACAGCATCGTTTTTGGGACCTGCGCCGATGGAAGTTAGCTATTACGGAAATGAACCAAATGATTACGGGATGGAACGTTAATGGCTCGACGACTGATACGTATTACCGGCCGGCGAATATTTTTCAGCAGCGCTTCGGCATTAAGGATTATTTCTGGCCAATAGCCGAAAATGAGCGGAATGTGAATACGAACCTGGTACAGAATATCGGTTGGTAATGAATGTAAATCACTTTTAATTTTCATAAAAGATGGAAAAGAAATTTCAGTTTTTACTAGGGGTACTTCTGTCGTTGGTTTTGTTCAGTTGCGACCAGAATGAGGATTTCATAAATTATACCGATTCTAGCCTGCCCGCTCCCGCACAAGTATCCGATGTTAACGTTATTTCGACGAATGGTGGAGCACATATTGTTTATAAGGTGCCTAAAGACCCCAATCTTAGATATGTGAAAGCGGTTTATGAAACGGCTCCCGGTGCTGTTTGGGAAGTGAAATCCTCTTATTACACCGATACCTTGAAAATAGAGGGTTTTGGCGATACAAACGAATACGATGTGAAGCTGTACAGCGTGGGCAAGAACGAGAAGGAATCTGAGCCTTTGGTGGTTACCGTTAAGCCGTTAATGCCGGCTATTCAATCCGTATATGAATCATTGGATGTTTCGGGTACGTTTGGCGGCATTAATGTCAAGCTACAGAATCCCGAACGGGCTAACCTCGCCGTCGTCATCATGATAGACACGGCCGACAACGGCCACTATAGTGAGTTGACTACTTACTATACCGCTGCGGATAAAATCAATTTCTCCGTGCGTGGAATGGATACGGAGGAAAAGAAACTCGCGGTTTTCCTGCGGGACCGCTGGAATAACCGGACGGCGATGAAAGAATCCGTCGTTACCCCATTGTTCGAAAAACTGATTGACAAAGCAACTTGGAGTGCATTGGAACTGCCAGGGGATAATTTCCAGTATGTCGAAAATTATCCACTATACAAGATATTCGACGGTGGTTTTGGTTACTGTTGCCTGTTTGCTTCCGATCAATTCCAACTGCCGCACACCATCACCCTCGACCTCGGACAGCCGATAACCATCAGCCGCATGAAAACATGGCTTCACCCCGAAGGCGCTTACCAAGGTTCCCATCCGAAAGAATTCGAAATTTGGGGAGCGAACAGCGTGAACCCCGATGGCGACTACGTGGACTTGGAAAATAAGATCTATCGCGACAACTGGGTCAAATTGGGAACATTCAGCTCCTTCAAACCTTCTGGTGACGGACCAGTGACTGCGGAAGATCTGGATTACGCGTTGAACCTGGGCGAGGATTTTGAATTTGAACCGGGTATACCCGCTGTCAGGTACATCCGTTTCAAAACGCTGAATACGTGGGGCATCCCCAGTGGAAGAGCCCAAATTGTTATTCAGGAACTTACCTTATGGGGTCAGGATGGCAGTAATTAATGGTAAAATCAATTTGCAAATAAGATGAAAATCAACATAAGTTACCTTATTGCAGCGCTGCTGATGATTTCGGGCTGTAAAAAAATGGATGATACCTACAAGAAATTTGTGGTTCCATCCGGCATTACGTATGTAGAGCGAGCTAAAATGGTGAAGACCTACTCCGGACTGAATCGGGTACAATTTGGTTGGAAGGCACCTGCCGACCCTAATGTAACCCACGCGCGCATCTATTGGAATAATTACCTGGATTCGGTGGTATTGGAAATACCTGAAGACGCCGACACGGTTTCTTATATCCTGGATATCCCCGAGGGCAATTACTCCTTCATCGTCAAAACTTATGATGATGAAGGCCACCAATCGGTACCGGTGGAAGTGCAGGGGCGATCTATCGGAGAAGCATTCCTATCCAACATGTTTAACCGCCCGTTGACCCGGACGTTTGTTGATAATGCCGATGGACAGTTACAACTATTTTGGGGCGGTGCAGATATCAACAATGGAAGCATCGGACACGAACTTACCTACACGGATGAAGCCGGTGTGGAAAAGCACCTTTTTGTGAAACCCGAAACGGGAAGCACAGTATTGGCCGATTACAAAAATGGAACGGATCTTTCCTATGCCACGTGGTACATTGCCGATACGACATCGATAGACACATTGAAAACCGCGGCGGACGTCATAGCCGGAAGCACGATACGGTATAGGTTGGATAAATCGAAGTTCCAAGAATATTATCTTCCCAACGATGCAACGGCGCTGGCGGAAATCGGCTGGTTCCTCCGGAATATGTGGGATGGACGGACTAATGCTGACCCTGGGTTCCATACGCCGGACTTGCCAAAGCCCGCTCAAATAACCTTTGATATGGGTACATCAGATTATTCCCTGTCTTCATTCCGACTCTGGCAGCGTACCGATTGGGGTACGGCCTATGGACATGGTAACCCGAAGACGTTCGCCCTGTGGGGAAGTAACGATCCCGCCGCGGATGGTAGTTGGGACAGCTGGACCAAGCTAGGTGATTTTACGTCCGAAACACATGATATAGCCGCAGGGGAATTGTTCGAAATACCTGCCGGAGCTCCAGCTTTCAGGTATTTACGGGTTCAGGTATTGTCAACGTGGGGAAATGGTTCGGACGTAGGCCCCATCGTCATGATGGAAGTCGAATTAATGGGGAGTTTTAGTGCGCCATAGCTTTGATTAGAGTGGTCTAAAAATAATATTTTGAAATGTTAAAGGGAACTTTCGCTTTTTTTAAATGGGGGTTTGTGTTATTAATAGCTGTACAGCCCATTGGGCTAAATGCGCAGCAGATTATCAGTACCGCCGATTTCAATTTTCTGAAGGGAATAACCCAAGCAGTTTTAGATAGTTCACGTATTTATCCTGGCCAGCAGTTGGTTGCGCCCTATGGGGCAAACAACACAGGGGGCGTATTGATTCGACCAGGCGGCCGCGAAACGTACCCGTCGTTTTGGATTCGCGATCACGCAATGACCCTCGAAACAGGGCTGGTGGGTCAAGATGAGCAAAAACATATGCTTATGCTTACTGCTGCCACCCAGTGTGATCAAACTTGGATAACGGATGCGGGCAGTATGGTGCCTTTCGGTGCTATCGCTGACCATGTGCGAGTAGACGATTTATTGCCCATTTATTTCCCCGGAACCTACGATTACGTCGCACAGGGCGGAACAGATTTTGGGATGTTCCCGCCATACTGCGATCAGTATTACTTCATTCATATGGCGCACTATTATATTAGCGACGCTAACGATGTCGATATTTTACAGGAAGAAATCAATGGCACCTCCCTGATCGATCGTCTAGAGATTGCTTTCAAAGTGCCGCCCTCCCGGCAAGATAATCACATCGTCTATACGAACGACGCGTTTAGGGGAGTCGATTTTGGTTTCAGGGACGCCATTTATATCACCGGTGACCTGAGCTATTCCTCAATCCTCAAATATCGTGCGGCACTGCAATTGTCGGCGTTATTTGAGCAAATCGGAAACAACAGCAAAGCCAAAGCCTACCGGGATATTGCCTCCAAAATTAAAGCTGCGCTGCCTGTCGCTTTTGCTGATAAGAACGGAATGCTAAAAGCCTCAACCGCCATCGGAAGCCACCCTGATGTTTGGGCTACAGCGCTAGCTGTTTACTTGGGGATATTAGACGGAGACCACGCGCTGAAGGCAGCCAGACATCTCGCGAAAGCCTATGTAGCCGGCACCTTGGCCTACAAAGGGAATATCCGACACATCATTGATGGCGAAGGCTACAATGGAACGCCTTATTGGGAAAAGGGGATTGTACACCCCAACCAATTTCAGAACGGCGCATATTGGGGTACACCTACGGGATGGGTCGCTTACACCATCGCTCAGGTCGATAACAAGTTGGCCGCGCAGCTCGTCAAAGAGTATATCAGTGAGTTACGCGAAAGTGATTTCCGCCAAGGAAGTGAGTTCGATGGTCCTTACGAGTGTTTTTACCCACCGAACTACACGCGGGGCCCTGTATATTTGACTACAGTAAGTGCACCTTTCATTGTACTGAAATCAATGCTTCAATAGTTAGCAAGTCATAAAAACATACCTGGAGAATGAAATTGTTAATCGAAGTGCTCACTTTATTGATGTCGCCCGTGCTTAAATCTTAGTAATTTTATTGTCTTTTCTAGTTATGTATATACGCTCTATTCTTTTTTTCATACTATCTTTTCTTGCATTTTCAGTACCTCCGATTTGCTTTGGTCAAGTCGGTCATTCAACAAATATACTATATAATGAAGTACTGTCAGAAAACCGGGCATATCCCGATTTTTTGGGTAAGAATCTAACCTACACAAGTGACGGATTGCACTTAGTTGAGAACGACCAGTTGGTGAAACTAAACAGGTACTATGCCTTGGGACGACGGCTAATACGGTACCATGTTCGGCTGTCCGAAGATGCTCAAATGGTTTTCAGCAGTAATGAAGGAGACTTTCGCGCTCGCGTCGACATGGATAGCAAACGAATAGGCATAGCAACTACCCCAGCCCTCCATAAACAGGTTGATTTTTTGAACGCTTCACATGAATACTTAATTGAAATTCATAGGGATTATCAGACGTCGGGAATTCGGATTATTGATTTATTCACCGGCCAATCCGCGGAAGTGTTTGCTACGATGGACGGACAGGGAGGTGTTGGACGAGGTATGGAGCAGTCCGGCTTTTATGTAGGATTACAGCATGATTACTATTGTTTCGGTCTAATGAAGGGTTCGGGCGCATGGGTCAAACAGGTCATTGTTGAATCGAAAGTAAGTGATTTGACGCTTTTGATTTATGGAGATTCTATTACGGAGCCCGAGGGTTATTTTCCGAAGGCCGATTTTTCTAAGTCTTGGACACAATTGATAATCAATAATATGCCCGGCAGGGCGATGTCTAGTGGACGTGGAGGAACTACAATCCATCAGGTGCTTGAACGTATTAAAAATGAATTACCGTACGTAAAAGCGACGTATGTGATGGTAACCATTGGCACAAATGGTGGCAATACAGAAGAAAACCTAAGCGAACTTGTAACGTATATCAAAAGTCAAGGTGCAATTCCGATTTTGAATAATATTCCAGCCAATGAAAGCAATACCCATATTGAAGCAAATGTGCTGATAGAAAAAGTCAGGCAAAAATTTGGAATTAAAGGATGCAAGTTTGATTTGGCCACGTCTGTTAATTATGACGGCAACGATGTTGATCGGACCACGATGTACTTTGAAGACTACGATTGGGGTAAAATCTATCACCACCCAAATGTGAAAGGTTCTGAGTTGATGTACCTGCGGACATTGATCGACGTACCAGAGATATACCAGTAGAAGAAATCCGCAAAATTTAATAACCTGTCAATTCCGTATATAATATTCACTATACCACGATGAAGTATTCCAAAATAAATAATCTTCTTTTTTTTGTTGGCTTCTTTGTTTTTTTAATCAACAACGTCTCGGCCCAATCGATCTCGGTTAAGTCGCTTACATGTGAGTATCAAATAAACCCGTTGGGTATCGATGTGAGCAATCCAAGGTTTAGTTGGATACTGTCTTCGGACGTTAGAGGGCAAACACAATCGGCTTACGAACTGATCGTATCCACGGATATACGGGAGATTAAGAAAGGAATTGGTAGCGCATGGACGGCCGGCAAGGTCGACACAGATCAGAGTATTCATGTGACATATCGAGGTGAGCCACTGGAGTCATTTACCAGGTATTATTGGCGTGTGCGCGTTTATGATAAGGATGGCAAGGTATCTCCATGGTCTGAGATTAATTGGTTTGAAACTGCTGCTATGACGGATGGCGATTGGCAGGGAAACTGGATAGCTGATGGCCGTGTTCCGTTCGCTCAGGACGCCGATTTTTACCAGGATGATCGTAACCCGTTGTTTCGTAAATCGTTTAATGCGAAGAAGCGCATTGCATCGGCTCGGATGTATATCAGTGGGTTGGGCTATTATGAAGCTTATCTAAATGGAAAAAAAATTGGCGACCGCGTATTGGAACCCGGTTGGACTGCCTATGATAAACAGGTGTTGTATTCGGTATACGACATCACAGACCAGCTAAGAAGAGGTGAAAATATGGTGGGAGTCATGTTGGGTAACGGCTGGTATAACCCGCTTCCGTTGAGGTTTTGGGGAGGGCTCAACTGGCGAGACGCGCTAGCTACCGGTCTTCCAACGGTCAAGGCGATGGTCCGGATTCAATATAAGGACGGTACGATGGATGTAATTGACACGGATAATACCTGGCAAACGGCACCGGGACCAATTGTACGAAATAACATCTATTTGGGAGAACATCACGATGCAAGGCTAGAAGATCCGAATTGGTGTACAATAATGGGAAATCAGCAGGGTTGGAAAGAAGCTACCGTAACTAATGGCCCTAAAGGTATGATGACGGTACAGCAACAGCCGCCCGTTCGTATAACGAAAGTAGTAAAACCAATAGAAGTGAATGAGGTAGAACCCGGGGTGTTTGTTTATGATATGGGACAGAACTTTGCGGGAGTGGTTCGCATTCGCGTGAAAGGGCCAGCTGGAACAAAAGTCAGTCTTCGATATGGAGAAGATCGATATCCAAATGGACACGTCAACTTGATGACCGCAGTGGCCGGTCAAATTAAGGCTGCTAACGGAGGTCCGGGCGCACCAGAAATCGCATGGCAAGAGGATAGTTATATCCTCAAAGGTGGGCAAATTGAGGTGTGGGCACCTAAATTTACATTTCATGGATTCCGATACGTAGAAGTGAAGGGGTGGCCGGGTCAACCGGGTTTGGAAGACATCGAAGGATTGCGCATGAGTGCAGATTTAGAAAAGGCGGGAAGTTTCTCGTCTTCAAACGAATTATTCAATAAATTGGACGACATCATCCAGTGGACATTTTTGAGTAATGTTTTTAGTGTAGTATCTGATTGTCCCGCACGCGAAAAGCTGGCGTACGGCGGTGATATATTATGTGGAGCGGAAACATTTATGTTCAATTATGACATGAGTCAGTTTTACACCAAGACGATACGGGATCACGCTAATGACCAGCGTCCACTGGGGGGAATTACCGAGACCGCCCCATTTGTTGGAATTGCAGATGACGGTCCTGGAGACGGTTCCGGGCCACTTGGGTATCAAGCTGGTTATCCCTATCTGATCAAAAAAATGTACGATTTTTATGGAGATAAACGGGTTGTCGAGCACTACTATGCATCGCTACAAAAGCAAATCGAATTTCTTAATGCCAGCACATCAAATTATTTGTTTAGCACGGATTTAGGTGATCATGAGTCGTTGGAAGACAAGAATAAACCGTTGACGGCTTCTGTTTTTTATCACCTTCATGTGAAACTGATGATCGAATTTGCCGAAATTCTTGGTCGTTCGGCTGACAAAGCAAAATACACTGACCTAGCAGCCAAGATTAAAGCGGCGATTTCGAACGAGTTTTTGGATAAACAAAGCGGGATTGTTGGCAACGGGACGCAGTCCGATCAGTTGTTTGCGTTATGGAGTAATGCAGTTAATGAGGCAGATTTGGAACAGGTATATCGGTTACTTCATACTGCTTTTGATGAGAAAGATTGGCATGTTTCTACAGGTATTTTTGGAACGAAGATGATGTTTGATGTTTTCCGCGAAAGGGACGATAATGAACTAGCATACCGTGTAGCAAACCAACGGACATTTCCCGGTTGGGGGCATATGGTAGAAAACGGTGCTACCACGATTTGGGAAACGTGGAGGTATTCGGACAATACATACTCTCAGAATCATCCGATGTTCGGCTCTATTGGCGAATGGTTTTATCGGTCGTTGCTTGGCATCAATGAGGCTGCACCTGGTTTTAAACAAATCGAAATCAAACCGCAGCCAGCGGGTGATCTACGTCATGCCGAAGGCGAACTTAAGTCAGTACACGGTATGATCGGCAGTTCGTGGCGAATTGTGGAAGACGGGTTCGAGCTGAATGTTGATATTCCGGTAAACACCCGTGCTGAGATTTGGATTCCAAACGCTTATGGAGCAGCGATCACGGAGGGTGGGAAAACGCTGAATAACGTTGACGGGATAACCGGTGTGCGCGATGAAGCAGACTACACGGTAGTGCTGACCGGTTCGGGGCATTATCAGTTTAAGGCGGTGCCTAGTTCATCTACATTATGAAATTACTCATTGATTTTATTCCCTATTCGTAATAATTGTATTGTCTTAAAGAAGCAAGAAAAGGTCTATTAACGTCAATAGCCATAAACGAGCTTGATTTGGGTATATTCCAAGATGTATTCCGTGGAAGATGCTAATAGGTGGGATTTCTGTACGCTTCGGGATATTGACGTCTTTCAAGGTCTCGGCATGAGGAATTAACATCATTTGCTTTTAACTCTTTGCGGTTGGAGTACAACGTCCAATCTATAGTCAGTTTAGAGTTGCCATAGTACGAAGTCACTCTCACCTTGGCTTTCAATGGCCCGTCTTTGAGGATGTGTACATTAACATTCTAAATCGTTTTGTTGTTTAATTAATTTGCTGATTATCAGCATAATGAACAACTCATTTTATTTTTTTATCCTTAAATTATAATGTACAATGGGTTTTATATAGGTATTTGCCGGTTATGTGAAAGTATTTGCCTGTCAAAATATAATCAATAACGTATTGATTTCAGCCAAAGGCGTATTGGTCTAATAACCTATTTGCAGCTTCCTTTGTAAGTATAATTATAATCCTCATGAGTTGATAAGATATCAGCATTTTTTCCGCCCAATTGGGGCAGACAGTTATAGGCATATCGAGGTTAAAAACTAAAGCAGGAGCTAAACAATAAATTAAACCACTTTACTATGAAAGCATGTAGACTTAAAATTTGGTTATTAACTGTGCTTTTTGGAATATTTTTTAATTATTCCCTCTACGCACAGCTTACGGTGACCGGCACGGTAACCGGCGACGACAACAATCCGATTTCGGGTGCTTCTGTACAAGTTGTAGGAGCGACTGGCGGTACCACTACGGGCGACAATGGAACATACACCATTTCCGTACCTGATGGGGGCGCAGTACTTGCTTTTTCATTTGTCGGTTATTCACCGCAGGAAATTCCTGTAGGCACGCGGCGTGTGATTAATGTTGTACTGCAGGCTTTGGCAACCGAACTAGAGGAGGCCGTAATCGTGGGCTATGGTACCCAGAAGAAGGCGAGTGTGGTGGCCGCGATTTCGACCATGGACGCAACCGGATTGCGGCAAACACCGGCGTCCAACATCGGTATAGCGTTAGCTGGCCGTTTACCGGGGTTAACGGCTATTCAGCGCTCCGGGGTTCCGGGCGGGGAGATGATGGAGTTTTATATCCGTGGCCGCAGTACCATCAATGGCCAGCAGCCGCTTATCCTGGTGGATGGTGTGCCGCGCGATTTTACGGCACTTGATCCACGTGAGGTCGAAACCATTTCTGTTTTGAAGGATGCATCGGCCACAGCTGTATACGGTGTGCGTGGGGCGAACGGCGTAATCCTCATCACCACGCGCCGCGGTCATTCGGGCAAACCGATCATTGACGTAACCGCCGAGCAGTCGTGGCAAGCACCCACGCGTTTGCCGAAGATGGTCAATGCGTATGATTATGCATTGTTACGGAATCAGGTAGAGCTACAGAACGGACGGCCGGAGATTTATGACGAGGTGGCTAGGAACCACTATCGGTTGGGCGACAGCCCCGAGTTGTACCCTGTACGTGACTATGTCAGTGATTTCATGCGAGAAGGGTTTCCCATGAAACGGGTGAATGTGAATGTAAGCGGTGGTAATGATCGGATGAAGTATTTCACCACGGTTGGTTACCTCCATCAGGAGGGGATATTCAAAACGGAAAAATTCGACGAATACGACTACGATCCCTCATCTAAGGCCAATCGGGTCAACTTCCGCTCCAATTTTGATATTGACATCAATTCTTCATTGCGTATGTTTCTCAACGTGAGTGGATACATGCAGAAAAAAAATGACCCGGTGGTGGTTCCGAATAATGCGGGCTACCTGAATGATGTTGCAGCCTATTCCGTTGTGATCGGTTCATTGCTCCAGACGCCCAGCAACTATCACAATGACTTAACCCCCGATGGGGAAGTACTTTCCACTGCGCTCAAAGGTGGCGGCATCAATAATGTGCCCTATGGGATGCTCAATCGCTCCGGCTTCCGCAATACCCTCAACAATCAGGTCACCGCGACACTGGGAGCGGAGCAGCAACTCAAGTTTATAACGCAGGGGTTATCGGCCAGGGCGGTGGTTTCCTATGATGCCAATGCGATTAACCGGCAAACCAGGCAACGTACGTTCCAATTGTACGAGGCGATACCCGACCCGGAAAACCCCGGTGGGGTTGTTTACCAGCCTACGGGAACCAATACAAACAGTAGCTTGGTCGACGCCCAATACCAGTCGCAGTGGAATATGATGAACATCGATGCTTCGCTCAATTACAGCCGTACATTCGGCGTACACGATGTAACGGGGCTGCTGTTGTTCAATCGGTACCAACGGGTAGTCAATATTGAGCTCCCCTACAATTATGTCGGTTATGTCGGCCGCGCTACATACGCGTATGACCGTAAATACCTCGCGGAGGTTAACTTTGGGTATAACGGATCGGAGCAATTTGCCCCAGGCCATAAAATGGGCTTTTTCCCATCATTTTCTGCGGGATGGGTGGCATCGGAAGAGGATTTTGTCAAAGACGGGCTTCCGTGGCTGTCGTATGCCAAGCTACGGGCTTCTTATGGGCAGGTGGGCAACGACAACATGAACGGTGCTCGTTTTGCCTTCCTTACGCTTTGGGACGGTAGCTATGAATCGCAGATCGGTAATAACGAATTGGCTTGGGAGAAAGCAAATAAGTCCAACATCGGGTTGGAACTGCGTCTCTTCGATAATTATAGCCTGGAAGCCGATGTTTTCTACGAGAAGCGCGACAATATTTTGATTTCTGCAGATGGGCTGGTGCCAACAGGCATGTTTGGTACCGGTGGGGTGAACGTGTCGGGCATTATCCCGAAGGTGAATGCGGGCCAAATTGAGAATAAGGGATTCGAACTGGTCGGTGGCTACCAAAAGAGCTTCAATACCGATACCCGGCTCGATATCCGGGTGAATGGCGCATTCAACACGAACAAGGTCCTTTACCTTAGCGAAGTGCTGCTTCCGGAAAATTATGCTTACCGCGAGCGGATGACGGGTTTCTCGTTGGGCCAGCAGTGGGGGTATAAGACCGCCGGATTTTTTAATTCGGAAGAAGAGATAGCGCTGTGGTACGACCAGTCGGGTGTTGGCGCCGTTCCAAAGAAAGGCGACCTGAAATACCTGGACATGAACGGCGATGGTGTGATTACCGAACACGACCAAGTACCCATCGGAGAGCCCGAAATGCCGGAATGGACATTTGGAGCCGCATTGAGTTTTCAAACCAAAGGCTTCGATTTCAGTATGATGTGGCAGGGGGTGGCCAATCGGAGCTATTTCCTTGGCGGGCAACGGATTTGGGAAACGTACAACTTCAATGAATGGCACAAAGAAGCATGGAGCCAGGAACGCCTCGATGCGGGACAGCCCATTACCTATCCCCGGTTGGAACCGGGAAGCGAAGCAAGTAAACTCAGGTCTGATTTCTGGTACCGCGATGGAAGCTATATCCGGTTGAAAAATGCGGAAATCGGCTATACGCTCCCGGCTAGCCTGTCTACACGGGTGGGAGCGACATCCATACGGCTTTATGCCAACGGACTGAATCTCTTGACATTTGACCGGTATCCCGTGAAATATCAGGATCCCGAACAAGATGGCCAGTTGATGTATCCTGTATTTAAAGCATACAACTTCGGGTTGAACGTAACTTTCTAAACAACGAAATCATGAGACAACGAATTTTAATTTTCATTATAGCGTTAGTCGCTTTTTTGCCGTACGGCTGTGAAAAAGTGCTGGAGAAAACTCCGGATGGCCAGACAACCATCGATAAGGTGCTAAATAACTACAACCGGAGTAAGGGGCTCATCGATGCCGCTTATAGCCAAATCTATCAGGCGCGGGACCAGGTATCTTTCGTGCATAATACGATTGATGCCCTCACAGACAATGCGTTTTGGGCGGCTACTTATAATGCATATGAGTGGCACAATGGCTCGTTATCGCTTTCCAATCCCGTCATCACTTGGGATTGGAGTACACCGAGCGAGCAACTGTGGCCCGATTTCTGGCGCGGTATCCGCTTGGCCAACAACGCCATTAAGTATTTGCCCCAATCCACGGTGATTACCGAGCAAGAGCGAAGAACGTGGATAGCCGAAGCGCGGGTGCTGCGCGCTTGGTATTATATGAACCTACTGGAATTCTATGGCCCGATGCCCTGGATAACCGAGCCGTTCGAACCGACGTATATGGGGTGGAATGAACTGACGCGGCCTACTTATGACGAGATCGCTTCGCAAATCGAAACCGAGTTGTTGGATGTGATCAACTCGGGGATTTTGCCCGACCGCCAGCCGGCACAGGAAGCCCGTAAGGTAGACAACGGTATAGCGTATGCAATCCGTGCACGCGTACTGCTTTATAACGCGAGTCCGCTCAACAATCCGGACAACAATCAAACCAAATGGCAGCGGGCAGCCGATGCGGCGCAGGATGTAATCGACATGCCTCAGTACAGCCTCGTGCCCATGTCTGAATACAAACGCCTATTCATTGGCGCACACGCCACGCCGGTAACCGAAATCATTTGGCGTGCCACGTCCGACAATTCGCACATCAACAATGCCAATGGCGTAGATGTAGGGAGTTATCCTTACGCCAGCATCGCCCATCTGTGGAATTGTGGCGAGTCGCCCACCCAGGAACTGGTAGATGCCTTCGAAATGACCAATGGTGCCCTGCCCGTTACGTACAACGACGATACCCATACCAACGTAACCGTAACGCCGGGGGCGGCAGCCGCCGGTTATAGCGAGGCACCGGGGGGTGATCCCTACGCTAATCGTGACGCCCGCTTCTATATCAATATTGTACACAACATGATGAATTATGGCGTGCCGTATAACTGTACCGAACCCTATATTATCGAAACGTTTGTTGGTGGCCGTAATGGCTTTAATGACGTAATTTCGCGCGAAACACAGCGATCGTGTACGGGCTACTACAGTGGTAAAGACAAGCAGATCAAATACTGGGGACCCGGCGGCAGCAAAGGGAACGAACCCACACATTGGGTGTTTCTCCGCCTAGCCGAATTTTACCTGCAGAAAGCGGAAGCCCTGTGTGAGCTCGGTGATTTGGAGGGTGCTATGACGGCGCTCAATGTCATCCGTGAACGGGCGCTCCAGCCAAGGCTCCAGGACGTGCCAGGTTTCGTCAATTCACAAGAATTTATCCGCGAGCGCATCCGCAATGAGCGTCGGGTAGAGTATTGCCTCGAAGGGCAATACCGGTTTAACGACCAGCGCCGGTGGAAAATCCTCAACGAAACCAACCGCTTCGTGACTGGCATGCGGATTACCAAAGCCAATGACGGCACATTCAGCTATGAGCGGAAGAAAATACGCGATTATCAGTCGTATACGGATAAATACCTGGTGATGCCCATTCCGCTGGAAGATGCCAAGAAGATGACCAGTATGGTGCAACCCGCTGCATGGCAATAGATTGCCTGAGTAAGGATAATGTTTAATTGATAAAACGATAATAACAGCTTGATGCAAGGAGCGAATACGGCACGGATACAGAAAGAAACCTACGTTTTTCCATTGGCGATGGTGACCCTATTATTTTTCATGTGGGGGTTGGCTATCAGTATGCTGGATGTACTCAACAAGCATTTCCAGGACGTACTGCAGGTATCGAAGGGACAGTCGGGGCTGGTGCAGTTTGCCGTGTACGGCGCCTATTTTCTGATGGCGCTGCCGGCCGGTTACTTCATGCGGCGCTTCGGCTATAAACCGGGTATTTTGTTGGGGCTTGCGTTATATGCATTCGGCTCATTCCTATTCTATCCGGCCGCCCAGGTAGCCACGTTCGGTTTTTTTCTGACGGCGCTCTTTGTCATTGGATGCGGCTTGGCCATTATCGAGACCGCAGCGAATCCTTACGTCACGGTGTTGGGAAATCCCGAAGGGTCGGTATTCCGGCTCAACCTCGCTCAGTCGTTTAATGGGCTGGGCGTGGTGTTGGGGCCGCTCATTGGTGGCTTGGTGCTTTTTGCAGATGAAGAGGGTGGCACGTTGATCGATGTTCAACAGCCTTATTTGATTATCGGATGCGTGGTATTGGTCATATTTGTGGTTTTTTCGCTCATCAAACTGCCGGAGATTTCCGTAGAAGATGATACGCCGGCGCCTCAATCAGCAGGCACGGTGGTGGCATCGAAAAAACTGTTCCAACACCGGCATTTTGTAAATGGGGTAATTGCCCAGTTTGTTTACATCGGTGCACAGGCCGGTGTGTGGGGATTTTTTATCAACTATGTGGTAGATGAGGTGCCGGGAATGACCAACAAAACTGCGGCATTCTACCTCACGGCAGCGATGGTGCTTTACACCGCCGGCAGGTTTCTGGGCACTGCCCTTTTACGGTATGTATCGGCAACGAGGCTATTAGCGGTATATGCATTGGTGGCCACCTTGTGCTTGATCGTTGTCATGCTCAATTGGGGCGTTATCTCCATTTATGCGTTGATGATTAGTTGTTTCTGCATGAGCATCATGTTCCCTACCATTTTTGCTTTGGGGATAAAAGGACTGGGGAAAGAGACGAAACGAGCTGGCTCGTATATGATTATGAGTATCGCGGGCGGCGCATTGCTTCCACCCCTAATGGGACTAATTGCCGATGTTTCGATGACCTCGATGGCCTTTGTACTGCCTTGTATCAGTTTTATCGTTGTGTTTTGGTACGCACGGTGGGGGCATCGCATATCCACAAAATAGCCAAATGATAGTTTGCAAAAACGTATGACACGAGTAAAATACATATTTTTCCTCTCCCTCGCCATATGGACGGCAACCGCAAATGCGGCCTGGGGCAAAGAAGATTTACGGTTGGCCAACCTGAAAGTAGAATATGCGGATCAGCCGATTGGCCTGATGATAGCGCAGCCACATTTTAGTTGGGAAATAGCAGGCAACCAGCATGGTATCGAGCAACGTGCCTATCAAGTGCTGGTGGCCGATTCGCCCGATAAGCTTGCCAACTTGGAAGGGAACATTTGGGATAGTGGGGTAGTACAGTCTAACCAATCTGTAGGGATACGTTATGAGGGTGAAGCGTTGCAGAGCAGCCGCAGGTATTACTGGAAAGTACGGATTTGGGACGCACGCGGAGACGACGAGGTAGAAAGTGATGTGAAGGTATTCGAAACCGCGTTGTTGAACCAGTCGGATTGGCAGGCAGATTGGACCGGATTCCCTTTTGGATGGGTAGGTAAAGTGCTGTATTTCCGCCATGTGTTTCATTGCCCCCAAGACGTTACATCTGCCAAGGTATATCTCGCCGGAATTGGCTATCACGAGCTATCGATCAACGGGAAAAAAGTAGGAAAAAATGTACTTGACCCCGCTACGAGCGATTATTCCAAGCGGGTCTATTATACGACGTTTGACGTGTCGGATTTCCTGGAACAGGATAATGTGATGCTGATTTCCGTTGCACCCGGTTGGTATGGCGTGCCTAAAATGCGGTTGCAGATGGACCTGACGTTTGCCGACGGTACCACCCGGCGTATTACCTCAAACGATGTCCGCACGGTAACGACAGGGCCTACTGTTCGGTCGGGGATTCTTGATGGCGAGTACTATGATGCCCGTCTGGAACAGGAAGAATGGCTGCTACCTACCGATACGATTATCAAGGGGCTGCCCAATAAGACTTGGGGATATGCTTCCATAGTAGAGTCGCCCGGCGGTCAAATGGTATCGCAGCACCTGGAGCCTATTCAGGTGGTGGAAGAATTCCATCCGGTGGTTATCAATGAAGTATCTCCTGGAGTATACGTGCTTGATGCTGGACAGAATATGGCGGGTTGGCTTGCATTGAATGTTACCGGTGCGCGTGGCGAGGTCATCACCATGCGATTCGCCGAAACGGTCTATGATGATGGGACGGTCAATCAGGAAAACCTACGGACAGCCGAAGCGACGGACACCTACGTGTTGAAAGGGGATCCGAGCGGCGAAACGTGGGAACCACGGTTTACCTATCACGGATTTAGGTACGTCCAAATTGAAGGATACCCCACAGCGCCACAACTATCAGATTTTACCATAAAGCGCGTGCGTTCCGCTGTGGCCGATGCGGGGCAATTCAACAGTAGCAACCAACTGCTGAATGACATCTGGTTGATGGTGAAACGCACGGAAGCAAGTAATTTACACAGCATCCCGACCGACTGCCCACAGCGCGACGAACGGATGGGGTGGATGAATGATATGACCGTACGGATTGAGCAGGCCATTTATAATTACGACATGTCGCGGTTTTATCCGAAATATTTGGCCGATGTGGCCGATACACAAGATGAACTGGGCCGGATTACTTGTACTGCGCCGTATCGGTACGGAGCGAGGCCGGCGGATCCGGTTTCGGCAAGCTATTTATTGCTGGCTTTCAGCAGCTATGAGTATTATGGTAACAAACAAGTGCTCCATCAACACTACGCAGGGCTGAAAGCTTGGGTGGACTATTTGAATACCCGGACCAATGATGCCGGTATATTGGAGTATAGCTATTACGGCGATTGGTCGCCACCGGCAGCGTTTGGTGTAGAAGGCGCGGGGTATGGCGCTATCTCCAAAAACACGCCTGGGCCGCTGGTTTCCACAGGTTTCCTGTACCACAGTGCCGATATCCTGGCCAAAATAGCCTCCATCATCGGGAAACAACAGGATGCTGCTGCGTACCAGGCGCTGGCAACGCGCACAAGTGTCGCATTCAACAACCAATTCTGGGATGAGGAGGCTGGCGGATATGGCACCAACAACCAATCATGCAACTCGCTGGCGCTTTCTTTCGGGTTGGCGCAGGGCGACCGGAAAGTCCGGACCGTCGAAAGCCTTGTGAAAGATGTCAAAGAGCGGGGTTACCATTTAACCACGGGAAACATCTGTACCAAATACCTATTGGAGGAACTTACTGAAAACGGGCATATCGATGTAGCGTATAGAATCGCGACACAGACCACGTATCCCAGCTGGGGCTTTATGATCGAAAACGGGGCGACGACGCTTTGGGAGCGGTGGGAATACGAAACGGGAGGCTCCATGAACTCGCATAACCACCCGATGATGGGGTCTGTGGGCTCATGGTTATATAAATACCTGTTGGGCATCCGGCCGACGATCGAAAAGCCGGGGTTTGAAGCGTTTGTCATCAAGCCCTATATTCCGTCGGGTTTGGATGCCAGCGAGGGAACCTATCAAAGTATACGTGGGGAGGTAAAAAGTGCTTGGCATAAAACCGGAAATAGACTTGTATTTGAAGTGGGTGTTCCTGGCAACAGCGTGGCAACGGTGTATGTGCCCGCCGCTGGGCTTCGCAGATTGACCATTGATGGGAAACCCTATCAAAAACATACATACGCCGTTTTTGAGCGCCAAGAGGGAGCCTACGCGGTATTTACCGTGCCTTCGGGGGACTATCATTTTGAATCGGATTGGAACTAAAATTGACTAACTAATAACACTTCATTATGAATACACTCATTAATTTTTCAGGAAAAACCATTGGTGTGTTTTTGCTGACACTCTTTTTGGTTACCCTTTATTCATGTAAGGATGCCACCCCCACCGTGCCGGATTACACCATTACGCTAGACCAATCCAGCGCACGTGTTGAAATTGGTGAAACGATTGAGCTGAAACCCATTTTCAATGGAGGGGAAGTGACAGATCCCGCAGGCCGCTACAACTGGAAATCGGACAATCCGGCTATTGTTTCGGCCGCGATGAACAAGGATTTTTCGGTCACACTTACGGGGCTTCAAGCGGGAAAAGCCACGATAAAGTTCATCGCTATCGATCGGTTGGAAGTGGTCGCTACGTACGAGATCACCGTAAATCCAAAGCCCGACGGGATAACCCGTATTCTTACCATCGGCAACAGCTTTTCTGCCGATGCCGTGGAGAATTACCTTTATGACCTCGCCAAAGCGGCCAATATACCCGTCATCATCGGCAATTTGGCCATAGCCAGCGGGTCGTTGGAACAGCATATCAGCAATGCGGAGAGTGGTGCGGCACCCTACATTTACACCAAAATCGATGCGAGCGGTGCTAAAACAACCACATTTGATAACCCGATTGAGCCTATCTTGACAAGTGAGCCGTGGGACTATATCAGTTTTCAGCAGGTGAGTTCAAATTCGGGCATGTACGAGACGTTCGAGGCTCCGTTGCCGGCGCTGGTCGAATACGTTAAACAACTCGCCCTAAACCCAAATGCCAAGTACGTGCTGCATCAGACGTGGGCCTATGCGCAACATGCCACCCATGCCGGCTTTGCCAACTACGGGAATGACCAGCAAACCATGTATGAGGCGATTGTAGATACGTACAACAAGGCGCAGCAACTGGCGGATATTGATATCATCGTTCCCGCGGGCACAGCCATCCAGAACGGAAGGACGAGTTTCATCGGCGATAATTTTAATCGCGATGGGTCTCACCTGGAGGAGAGTTATGGACGATATACGGTGGCCTGCACGTGGTTTGAGAAGCTGTTCGGGCAGTCGGTCGTGGGGAACACATTCAAGCCCTCAGCCGTATCGGATTATAACAAAGACATTGCGCAGCATGCCGCTCATTTTGCCGTGTTGGAGCCGAATCAGGTGACGGAACTGGTGGATTACCAGGAGGGCGACGGGATTTCCTTTGAGGATGGAGACGCCATTCAGGTTAGCTTTGGCCTAGGGAATCCTCCAGGCTGGAATGTACTGACTTTTGAACAGGCCGTAGATGGCGTTATTCCAGATCTGATTAATGCCGATGGTGACCCTACGGGTGTCTCCCTCACGGTGGTTGAGCGATTTGGCGGACGGAATGACACGGGTGCGGGCACAACCAACACACCGCTGAATATGCCCGGAAATGTGTCGTCAAGCTCGCTTTATGGGAATTCGAGAGCTGCTTTCAACGGCATTCTTGTTGAGCAAAGCGTTATTAAATTCACCGGGCTCGAAAAAAATGCGACCTATGATCTATGTTTCTTCGGCTCCCGGATGTCTGTAACGGATAATCGGGACACGAAGTTTATCGCTAAAGGTAAAAATGAGGTGTCTGTGAGCCAAAACACCGCTGTAAATTCTTCGGATATTGCGTGTGCGGAAGGGGTTGAAGCAGACGACAATGGTGAAATCACCGTAACCATTACGATGGGAGAAAACAATACGAACAGTACCGGATTCTATTATATTAATGCCATGCGGATTGTACATGCTAATTAACTATATATTAATGATTGGAAGATAATGTCACGATTCGGATTTTTCTTTGCCTCGCTTCTGCTGCTTTCATCTTGCGGTTTACAGCAACCAAGCCTTGAGGTCAATACGTTGCGGGTTGAAGGCCGTAAACACTTTCTCGGTGTCGAACAGCAACACCCCCGATTGAGCTGGCGGCTCAACGCATCGGCCAGGGCAACGGAGCAGACGGCGTATCAGATACTTGTAGCATCGTCTGAAGCAGGTCTGTCGGCAGACGAAGCCGATTTGTGGAATAGCGGAAAGGTTATGGCTGATTCCAGTGTCCACGTTTCATACCAAGGTGCGCCACTGGATAGCTATCAGGATGGCTATTGGAAAGTGATGGTTTGGACAAACCACGGTGACTCCGTTTGGAGCGAAACGGGTCACTGGAAAATGGGCATGCTTGATCCGACCGATTGGCAGGCAACGTGGGTGGGACTAGATACTTTTAGCACCAGTGATAGGCCGTTTGAACAACGCACACGACTTGCAGCCAGGTACCTCCGTAAAGAAAGCACCATTGAGAAAGAAATCCAGGAGGCGACCGCCTACGTCAGTGGACTGGGGCTTTACGAATGCTATATTAATGGTGAGAAGGTTGGCAACGATGTGCTTGCCCCCACACTTACAGACTATAGCAAGCGTGTGCCCTACAACACCTACGATGTGACCAGCCAGCTGCGCAACGGTCAAAATGTCGTCGGCGTGATTCTCGGTAATGGCCGCTTTTTCGATATGCGCGATTTCGGGAACAGTCCCAATCCGGTTACCGGGATCACACAGGTTACGTACGGCTTCCCCCGGCTGCTGATACAGATTCGCGTGGTGTACCAAGATGGAAGTGTGGAGTATATTACCTCGGATGAAAGTTGGAAGGTGACGGACCAAGGGCCCATCCGCGCGAATAATGAATACGACGGCGAAGAATACGATGCGCGAATGGTGCTGACGGGTTGGGATGAACCGGGTTTCGATGATGGGGCTTGGGTGCCCGTTGATGTAATGGATGCCCCGGCGGGTACCTTGTACGCGCAAGAAAACGAAAATATCCGTGTCAAGGAAAAACTTCAGCCAAAAGAGGTGTACCAGACTGGCAAAGGGTCGTATATCGTAGACATGGGGCAGAACATGGTAGGATGGTTGAAGATAAACGTGCGGGGCAACCGGGGCGATACCATCCGGATGGTGTTTTCCGAACGGATAGCCAATCGCGATACATTGTATACCGCAAACTTACGGACGGCAGAGACGACGGATACCTACGTCTTGTCGGGTGAGGGTGAAGAACAGTGGCACCCTATATTTACCTATCATGGGTTCCGGTATGTCGAAGTGTTTGGGCTTACCACACCGCCCACTGCCGACGATTTCGAAGGGCAGGTGGTGTACGATGATGTGCAAACCATCGGGAGTTTCGAATCATCCAATGAGACGCTCAACCAAATTTTTAAAAATGCCTATTGGACCATCCGGGGCAACTACCGCGGTATACCAACGGACTGCCCGCAACGGGATGAACGTGTGGCCTGGTTGGGCGACCGGATCATGAGTTCCTACGGCGAGAGTTTTCTATTTGACAACTCGCGGCTATACGCCAAGTGGATGGAAGATGTGCGGGTGGCGCAGCTCGAAAACGGAAGTATCCCCGATGTGGTGCCTGCCTACTGGATTGTGCATAAGGACAACGTGACTTATCCCAGTGCGTTTGTCATCATTCCCGAAATGTTGCGTAAGCAATTTGCCGACAACACTACATACCGCACCTATTATCCCAATATGAAAAAGTGGGTGGAATACATGTGGGATACCTATGCGGAAAATGATTTGGTGCTTGTTGATGTTTACGGCGATTGGTGTGTGGCACCCGAAGAAGGTACGGAAGTAATCTGGACCGCCGATCCGGCCCGTACTACAGACGGCGGACTGGTTGCAGCAGCGTACTACTATTACTGCCTGACCTTGATGAAGAATTTCGCGGAATTGCAGGGATTAAGTGATGATGTCGTGCATTTCGACAATCGCATGGAAAAAGTGAAGGACGCGTTCAATGAGCGGTTCTTTAATATAGACAGCTTTTATTATAGCAATAACACGACAACAGCCAATCTCTTGCCATTGACATTTGGTTTGGTGGAAGACGCGAACCGTGACGCTGTCTTTGAACGGATTGTTGAAAAAACCAAGGAATATGGTAACCACATCCACACGGGTATTATGGGAGCCATGTGGTATATGCGCGGGCTTTCCGACCATGGCAAGCCAGACCTTGCCTATACGGTAGCCACGCAGAAGACCTACCCCAGCTGGGGTTATATGATTGAGCACGGGGCGACCACCATTTGGGAACTTTGGAACGGCAACACCGGTCATCCGCTCATGAACTCGTGGAATCATCAAATGCTCTTGGGTGATTTGCTGATTTGGTATTACGAATACTTAGCCGGCATCAAGTCAGATACAGAGAAAACGGGCTTCAAAGGTTTAGTGATGAACCCACTGTTTCCGGCAGGACTGGATTATGTAGACGCAAGTTACACATCCGTGTATGGCCCAATTGAGAGTCATTGGCAAAAAGATGATCAACAATTGACGTGGCATATCACCATTCCGCCAAATAGTACCGCGCGGGTCTATCTACCGGCGGCAAGTGAAGCCGATGTTCGGGAAAGTGGAAGTAATCTTGCCGATGCAGCTGGCATAGAATTACTGGAGAGCAATGAAGATGCTATCATCATAGAAATCGGTTCAGGGAGTTATGATTTCATTGTCAACAATGCTATTTTCGCTCGGTAATCGTTAGCTTGATTTTAAATGATATGAGATTCACAATCGTAGGTTTGCTTAGCCTGGTGTTCACTGGATGTTTCCATACATCTACGTTGGTAACAAAAGGACAGCATAATAGCCATGCTACCCCAAAAGATTGGTTTTCGTTAGCAAACCTTTCGGCAACGGATGCATTAGGCAGGCGAATCGATGTAATGGGCAAGTCGGCTGACCATCCCAAGTATGTGGGGGTGTTTTATTCGGTTTGGTTGGGACAGCATCATTCCGGGCAACGGGGGATATACGATATCCAAAAACTTCTTGAAACCAATCCCGATGCCTTGTTCAATCCTGAGGGGACCCCGGAAAGTCCGCTTGAAGAGTTCCATTTCTGGGGTGAGCCGCTGTATGGTTACTATACCATGAGCGACCCTTGGGTAGTTACTCGGCATATCGAGCTGCTTACGAATGCTTCTATCGATTATCTGTGCATCGATGCCACCAACAATGTGTTGTATCCGTCATCCACGTTCAACCTGCTCGACGCCCTTATGAAATTCCAAGAGCAGGGCTTCTCGGCTCCGAAGGTCGTTTTTTATACCAACTCGCATTCGGGCAATACCGTAGATCGCTTGTATGAGCAATTTTATCGTTCGGGCAAATACGATTCGGTTTGGTTTAGACCAAATGGGAAGCCGATGATTGTCGGTATCACTGAAGCGAACGGAAATGCGTCAGACCAGACACGGTTTGAAAGCACCTTGTTCGAATCGGGCAAGTTTACCGATTTTATCAAGCCCGCCATGAAAGCATATTTCGACGTCCGTGAGTCCCAATGGCCGAACGGCGAATACAATGAATATTCGTTGCCGTGGATGAGTTGGCAATATCCGCAATGGAATCACAATGGAACGGTCGCCGTGCCGGTTGCTCAGCATAGCCATTCCGTCATTTATGCCAGCAGTATGCATCACGAGTGTAATCGCGGTTACAACCATAGCACTAAGCAAGTAGAAGCAGACTGGACGGCCGGTGCCAATTTCCAAACCATGTGGGCCGCTGTGTTTGCAAGTGATCGAAGGGTTGACAATGTGTTGGTTACCTCATTCAACGAATGGATGGCCATCAAATATGAAAACGAATCGGCAGGTGTGTTTTTTGTTGATGTGTACAACCCTGAATTTTCTAGGGATATCGAAATGATGAAGGGTGGGTATAATGATAATTTTTACCTGCAGCTGGTCCAAAATACAAGAAAATTTAAATTTGAGGAGCGACGCGCGACCGGTCGATACCCGCTTATCACGATCGATATCCATAAAGAGAATGACGATCAATGGCAAAACGTAGAAACCGTGTACGTCGATTTTGCCGGCGACGCGCTTCCTCGAGACGCTCCCAATGCGGCTGGAACAGGTAACTATGTCGACAACAGTAACCGCAACGACATTACGGAAATTAAAGTGACCCATGATAAAGAAAAATTGTATTTTCGGATTGAGACACATGCGGACATAACGCCTTATAACGGCACTGACCGCAATTGGATGAATATCCTCATTAGCGCTACCGGGAAGGAGGATTTTGCAGGTTATCATTATATCATCAATCGGAAACCCGGATTAAACCATACATCCGTAGAGCGATCTGTAGGTGGTTACGATTGGGTAGATAGCGGTGAAGCGGAGTATGTAATGAACGGTAATGTCATGCAGGTGGCTATACCATTGGAACAACTTGGATTGACGCCGAAAAACTGTGCGATTGAGTTTAAGGTGGCCGACCATGTTGCGCAATACGATGACATCATGGATTACTATGTAACCGGGGATAGCGCACCCCTAGGACGTTTAAATTTTAGTTATGGGAAATAGGTGGTATAATATATTGGCCATTATTGGTATAGTGCTATCATCTTCGTACGGCGCTGGTAGCCAGGAAGTGACCGGCCTATTCGCTTCGCGGGTAGAAAAAGAGGTTACAAACAATGGCTTGGTATACCGTGTGGTGGTAAAGAATACAGTCAGTAATGACTCGGCGGTATACGCGCTGTTTATCCCCGAAGACGTAGATACCGTACGTGGCGTTTTCGTCCATCAACACGGTTGCGGAATGGAAGGGCGAGGCATATCGACGGCATATGATGTACAATACCAGGCATTTGCCAAAAAATGGGGGCTTGCAATTGTAGGTCCTGATCTATACTATCAATCGGGATGCTATGAATGGCGTGACCCCAAATCGGGTTCCGGTCCATCGCTATTGGCTGCGCTTACCCAAATAGGGGAGATGTCTCACCACCTAGAATTAGCCAATGTGCCGTGGTTACTTTGGGGGCACTCAGGTGGCGGCCACTGGGTGCTGGGCATGATGCGGGATTATCCTGAAAGGATATTGGCCGCATTTTGTTATTCGCCCGCTTTCGACCCACAGTGGGACTATCCACAGGAAGCGCTGAAAATACCGGTAATGATTCGCCATGCGGGTGCAAATGACAGCAATTCACCAAATGGGAAATGCTGGGCAACAGCAGTCAACACATTTCATCGATTGCGCGCAGCCGGCGGGCTGGCCAGTATAGCCTACACGCCTTATCAAAACCACAATTATAGCTTTGTGCGTTATATGGCGATTCCGTTTTATGAGTCGGCGTTGGCTAAGCGCCTTCCTGTGGACTCGCCTTCACATTCGTCCATGCGCGATATAAGTGAAGAAACCGGTTGGCTGGGTGATACCCTGTCGTTGAATACCTATAAATATACCGATTATCGGAAGGCACCTGGAGATTTATCTTGGTTGCCAGATTCGATGACAGCGGCGAAATGGAAAGAGTACGTCATCACAGGAACGGTAATTGATCGTACGCCACCCCCGGCGCCCTACGGGTTATCGAGTAAGCGTTTACACAATGTTGCTGTGGAATTGCGCTGGAAAGCAGACGCCGATGTGGAGTCGGGGATTAAACAGTTCAATATTTACAACGGCAATCAGTTAATCGCCCGGTTTCCCGAACACGGCGTTTATCAACGTTTCGATACCAATGGAGATGATGCCGTACCAATGTCAGATTTGCCGGAGCTGAAAGCTGTGGTTATTTTGCCGCAAGGGGCGGCCAACGAGCTTTCGATTAGTACAGTCAACCATTTTGATCTTCCGTCTCCAAGAGTATCGTTCCAAGCAATTGATTGAGACCGTGAAATATATCGTGCTATATATTGTATGCACGCTACTGGTAGGGGCCTTTAATTCGTACACTACCCAAGCAGCGAGCTTGCTGCTCCCGGATGGGCGTCCCACTTCCGTCTTGTACAACGTGTACGCTCCTTGATGTGCCTTAGATTTACCAATAACGAAGGGCCCCGTTTCGGGGCTTTTTGATATTATTTTCCATTGCTTGTAGCGTTCCCCTAACTACCTCCGTTTATCCTTCGAACACGGTGCCAAATGCCTTTGCCTTTTACGAACAACATCGGAATGTTGGTGCCGGCTAAATAATTGACAATGATTCATGAAACATGCATCAGCAATGGACTGATGTATGTTTTATGACGACTAAAAAAGCTAAACAACTAAATAACTAAGAACTAAATGAAACGTCTCCACGCCCGAATCACTGGATTAATCATCGCAATGTTTATCTTTTCCATCCCTAGCCAAGCCCAAACGATCGTTGGCATACGTGCAGGAGTGAATTTTTCCAGTGTCAGTTTCGTCGATGACGCCGGTGAGCGTCAGCCTACCGAAATGATACCACGTGTGCAGGCTGGGCTCACCGTAGATATCCCTTTGGCGATGGGGCTCTACCTGCAGCCCGCAGCCATGTACGTAGGGAAGGGGTTTAAACAAAATGGTGGTGGGTTAGCGGATGCAGACAAAGAATTCCGGGCCGCTGCGGCTTATGTCGAGGTGCCGCTCCATCTACTTTATAAACTATGGACCGGTGCCGGAAACCTGCTAGTCGGTGCAGGCCCCTATGTGGGCTATGGGCTTGGCGGGAAATGGGAAGCTGAGGGGCAGGTAGCGGTTGGCGACATTATACTCACCGAAAGCCGTGGCGACGTCATTTTCAGGAATGATGTTGCAGACGGTGAATTTGGCAATTACCTCTATGGGAAACCTTGGGATTATGGCGCGAACGTCATTGTGGGATATCAATTTACGCCAAGATTTACACTACAGCTCCACGGTCAGTTTGGTGTCGCCAATTTAACGCCGGATGTAGACGGTAAGAACCCGGGGGGCAGTATGCGCAATAAAGGATACGGTATCTCCATTGGCTATGGATTCTAGTGGCCGGCGGACTTCTAACATTATGCAATATTGGTAATTTGGTATATCGTGCCATTGAATACGATTTGCTCGCCTGTTTTCACGCCGATCAACAGTTGGCCCAACGGTGATGCGGGCGAAATCACCCAGTAGGACATCCCGTCGGCCTGTAGCTGGCCGATGCTGATGGCGATAAAAAAGATGCCGTGATTTGTTACCACTAAGCTGCCTAGTCTCGCAGGTCCACCATCTACACGGGTATCCAAGTTAGCTAGTACCTGGTCCATACGTTTTGCTTCTGCCAGTAGTTGCTGATGGCGGGTCAATTCCTGTTGCATCATTTCACGTGTGGTTTCAAATTTATCGCCGGCACTACTTTTTGTGTCGTCCGAAGCCGCTTCGCTTGCTGAGGCTATTGCCTGCCGGGCATTATCGATCCGCTGATCTACATATTTCTTACATGCTGCCAACAGTGAAATTTTCGAGGCGTCGCCGGATTTTTTTTCATCCATGAGTTTATTTTCGCTTCTTATAGTTTTCTAATTCCCCAATCCGTGGTGAATATAGGTAAAAAGTGACTATTGTTTCTTAATTGTTCGTATTCAATAGGTTATCAGCTTCATGCACTATCCGGAATTGCGCTCAAGGCTCAAGGTCTTAACCTTGAAGTTTAAAAAAAATTAAGTTTTTTTAATCCAAAAAAAAATTCTTGGTTATTAAAATAAAATATATATTTGTCTACGACAAGCCGGTGATGCCTAGTTATCAAATCGATTGACCATCATCACTTGCCAATTAAAATAACCAACAAACATATGGAGAAACACAGACACATTTCAATCCTTGTATTGCAAACGCAATTTCCGGATACCATTTCCAAAATCAGTAATCTTTTAGACGGTTAGATGCCCAAGCGTCGCTTTCCCCGTTTATTGTAAGTTGTCGGGAGGCAGCGCCGCATTTCAGCCTGAAAAATCTGCATACGCTATACGTGCGGTTGCATGCTAGATCGATGCTTAGTATGGTGTTGCTTGTACTGTCTGGTGCAAGCAAACTAGGAGTGTATTCGCTTTTTTAACAACCATTTAGATATTATGAGAATTATTGGGATTTTATTTTTATTGCTATTGCACGGTGTGAGCATGGCTCAAACCAAGCGCGTTTCGGGGGTCGTAAAAGACGCCGGAGACGGAACTCCGCTTGCCGGCGTCAGTTTAACGGTGCAGGGTAAAGCAATCGCTACACAAACCGATGCCAACGGGGAGTTTTCACTTGAGGCGGCCGTTGGTGACACGTTGGTTTTCTCCTTTGTGGGAAAGCTTCCTGCACATGAGGCGGTAGGGGACCGTAACGTGTTGGAAATTATGTTATACGATGACGAGAGCCAGCTGGATGAAGTTACCGTTGTGGCTTTCGGTACCCAGAAGAAAACCAGTGTAGTCGGGTCGATCACCACGGTAAAGGCGTCCGACTTGAGGGTGCCGTCTTCCAACTTGACCAGTTCATTCGCTGGCCGTATTCCGGGTATGGTTTCGTTCCAAACCACGGGTGAACCGGGTGCAGATAATGCCCAGTTCTTTATCCGCGGGGTTACCACATTTGGTTACCAAACATCGCCGCTTATTTTGATTGATGGCTTCGAGGCCACGACAGACGCACTGGCACGGCTCCGTCCGGATGATATCGAAAGTTTCTCTATTCTGAAAGATGCGTCGGCCACGGTACTTTATGGTGCACGTGGAGCGAACGGTATAATTATGATCACAACGAAGTCGGGGCGCGAGGGGCCGGTGCAGGTAAATGCACGGGTCGATTTTAACGTGAGTTCGCCGGTGCAGATGACCAAGCTACTCGACGGGGTGGAGTATATGCAGCTTTACAACGAAGCGCGGATTACCCGCGATCCGCTATTGGGCGCTTACTACTCCCAGCAAAAGATTCAATCAACCATCGATGGCGTGAGCCCGATGTTGTTTCCGAATGTGGACTGGCATGAAACACTCTTCAATAAGTCTACGAATAATGCCAAGGCGAATGTGAATCTCTCCGGCGGCGGGCAAGTAGCCAACTACTACGTTTCTGCGGGTTGGGAAAAAGAAACCGGACTGCTGAAGGTGGATAACCGCAATAACTTCAATAACAACATTGATATTAACCGGGCATTTATCCGGTCCAATGTTATTTTCAAGTTAACGCCGACCACAACACTGGATACCCGGATTCAAGGACAGTTCGAGCGGTATAATGGCCCATGGGCTTCGGCTACCGATATTTTCTACGAAATCATGTGGAGTAACCCAGTCGATTTTCCAGCCGTTTATGAGCCTGATGCGGCCAACGAGTTCGCCAACCACACGCTGTTCGGCAATACGTGGGTCGGTGGTGGCATGAAACCTAACCCCTACGCATCTATGGTTAGAGGGTACAACGATCGTAATGAAAGCCGGTTGACCACCCAGGCGACGTTGATGCAGGACTTCGACTTCATTACCGAAGGATTAAAATTTCAAGGCCGTATCTCAGCCAATATCTGGAGTCAGTATCAGAGCTTACGTACGTACAGTCCGTTCTTCTACTCGTTGCAGGATTATAACCAGGTAACGGGAGACTATACCTTGTATTCGCTGAATCCAAATGCGGGGTCCGTCTTCCTAGGAAATGTTGAACCCGGAAGAAATGCCGATGGTCATTATTATTTTGAAGGCCGATTGAATTGGGATCGCGTGTTTGGTAAACACACCGTAGGTTTGATGACGGTGGGGATGATGGAAGAAAAACTCTTAACTGCCGGTAATAGCACATCGATTTACGAAACCTTGCCCGAACGCAATATGGGGAACTCCGGACGGGCTACTTACGATTTCGATAACCGCTATTTCTTCGAGTTTGCTTACGGATTCAATGGGTCAGAAAAATTCGATGGTTCCAAGCGGTACGGGTTTTTCCCGTCAGTGGGTGGTGGCTGGATGGTTTCCAACGAAAAGTTCTTCGAGCCTGCAACGGACATCTTCAGTACGCTGAAGCTCCGTGCTACCTGGGGGTTGGTTGGAAACGATGCCATCGCCGAACGTAAGGACCGCTTCTTCTACCTTTCTGATATCGGCCTCCAGGGCGGTACCAATACCACTGCGAACGGATATCGTTGGGGAACCAATTTCATGAATGCTTATAGCGGATATTACATAAACCGGTATGCTAACGCTGACATCACTTGGGAGGTGTCTGAAAAATACAATTTAGGTTTAGAAGTCGGCTTGTTCAATGAAGCGTTGAAAATTGAGGGTGATTTCTTTCGGGATATACGCAGCAATATTTATATGGTACGCCAGAACTTTCCTTCGACAGCGGGCTTGGAAGCCAGTATTAGCGGCAACGTGGGTAAAGCGTTGTCTCAGGGCTTCGATGGATCCATCACGTACCAACATTTCTTCAACAACGAGTTTTGGCTCAACGGACGCGCTAACTTTACCTATGCCACGAACGAATATTTGGAACTGGATGAGCGCGACTATGCTGATAGGTACCTGAGCAGATTGGGGCATAACATTAACCAACAATGGGGTTTGGTGGCCGAACGTCTGTTTGTGGACGAAGCGGAAATCGCTAATTCACCTCGTCAAGATTTCGGTGAGTACATGGCGGGCGATATCAAGTATAAGGACGTCAACGGCGACGGTGTGATCAATGGAAACGATGAAGTGCCATTGGGTTTTCCAACGGTGCCGGAAATCCAATACGGTTTCGGTTTGTCTGCCGGCTATAAACGGTTTGATTTCTCGTTCTTCTTCCAAGGAAACGATCGGGTGTCTTTTTTCATCAATCCGGGCGTAGGTGGCGGGAATGATAACGACGAGGGAATTGCTCCCTTTGTGCTTCGTCGGAATGCGCTGGAAGTGGTGGCAAGGGATTATTGGACTGAAACCAATCCGAATGTGCACGCATTCTGGCCGAGGTTGTCTACGGAGCCAATAGACAATAACCTTCGGCAATCGTCGTGGTGGTTACGAGACGCTTCATTTCTACGTTTGAAAAGCGTGGAACTTGGCTATAGCCCCAAAGGGCTTAAACGTATTGGCCTGGGCGAGGGTACACGCATCTATGTAAGTTCGGAAAACCCATTGGTGTTCAGTAGCTTTAAGTTGTGGGATCCAGAGATGGGTAGGCGTGGATTACGTTATCCACCCAATAAAAGGTTTAACATAGGAATTCAGTTGTCTCTATAATACTAAAAGAAGATGAAGACGTTTTTGAAAGTTGGGTTAGTGGTGTGTGCAACGCTATTGTCGCAGTCGTGTACCAAGTATCTCGATGTGGTTCCAGACAACACCATGACCTTGGAAGATCTCTTTGATACGCGGGAAACAGCGTATGAAGCTTTGGCGCGGGTGTACAGCTACATCCCTCGCGTTGATGATACTCATTTAACGACCTGGACGCTAGGTGATGAGTTTGTCGGCAGACTAGACCTCAATAATAACACCGGTAACCTGAGGGCCATGCGTATCATGCGCGGCCTGCAGAGCGCCACCAATCCGCAACTCGGTACTTGGTCGGGCACCGAGGGGGCAAGAAGCCTGTATGACGGTCTCCGTCAATGTGACGTGTTTCTGCAAAACATTAATAATGTGCGGGATATGTCTGACCTGGAAAAGGCTGAATGGGCCGCCCAGGTAACCTTCCTGAAAGGATACTATGCGTTTTTACTGGTGCGGCAATACGGACCGATTGTACTTCCAACGAAAATGGTTTCGCCAGAAGCCTCGAAAGAAGAATTGTTCTTACCGCGCTCTAAGGTGGAGGATTGCTTCAATTACATCCTTGCGCTGATGGATGAGGCGATCCCTAATCTTACGGAAAGGGCCACCGAGAGTAACATGGGACAGGTGGATCAGGTCGCGGCAAAAGCCATCAAAGCACGGGTGCTGTTTTACCGTGCCAGCCCGTTCTTCAATGGAAACCAGGAGTATTTCGGAGATTTCGTGGACCATGACGGACAGCCCTTTTTCCCACTCCAGTATGATAATGAGAAATGGAAACAAGCGCTAGACGCGATCAATGAATCCATTGCACTTTGCGAGCAGAATGGTTTGCGCCTTTACCATTTTGAAAAAGAACCCTTTATTTACGACCGGGAGGCCTTTTCGACAAATGAAGAGAACATGCGTACATTATATGATTTGCGTATGGTGATATGCGACCCTTGGAATAGGGAGCTGGTATGGGGATTTTCAAATCACAATTATTATGGGCAGGGTGAATTGGCTCACTCCACAAATATTCGTCTTCCGGCTGGCTATGGCGATGGGGTGATAAATACAGCAGAGTTTTCATGGCAATGGATGGCGGCTACCTATAAGATGGTTGAACGGTATTACACCCGCAACGGACTACCTATTGATGAGGATTTGACCTACAATACGGCTACTATGCACGAACTCACCCAAACCCCGGGGCTGCTTGATCCTGAATATGCCGAGTTAAACGGTATCATGCAGCCAGGTGCCGAGACCATCAACATGTATCTCAACCGTGAACCCCGTTTTTATGCCAATTTAGGGATTACCGGTGGGTTTTGGAGAGCACACACTGTACGGATAAACACGATGATGTATAACGGAGCCGACGGTGGGTACAACTCGTCTACACATGCCACCGACTTTTTGACTACCGGTATCGGTGTACAGAAGTTAATACATCCCGAGTCGCAGTCAGCCGCTTGGCAGCGGGTTATCCGTTTCCCTTATCCACTGGTACGGATGGCGGATCTGTACCTCATGAAGGCCGAAGCACTCAACGAATACAGCGGCCCTAGCCAAGAGGTATATGACGCGGTGAACTTGGTTCGCGAACGCGCAGGTATTCCTGATGTTGAAGTGGTATGGTCGGATGCCGGCTTGGCAAAAACGGTTAACAAGCACCGTACGAAGGAAGGTATGCGCGATATCATTCTTGAGGAGCGATCAGTTGAGCTCGCTTTTGAAGGGCAGCATTTCTGGGACATGTGGAGGCACAAGCGTGCCGTTGCAGAATTTTCATCACCGGTGTGGGGGTGGACGCATACAGGCACCACAGGTGAATCGTTCTTTGCGCTCGAGGTTAAACAGGCTCGGCGGTTTACCATTACCGATTACCTGTGGCCCATTGATTTGGAAGAAATGAATACAAACGGAAATCTGATCCAAAACCCGGGATGGTAATCATCCCCAACATGAGAGAGTTATGAATAAAAGAAAATATGTTGCAATGCTAGTGGCTCCACTGCTAATTGTCGGTTCCTGTAAGGAGGAAAACCGCTATGCGAGCCACGTTGGTGATAGTGATGCACCGGGTAAAATTACCATCGTTGATCAAAAACCCTTATATGGCGGCGCACGGTTCTTCTACGACCTGCCCACGGATGAAGACTTGTTACAGGTAGAAGCTGTATATAAGGCTAAAAATGGAAAAGCGTATACGTTTTCGTCGTCTTATTTTGTCGATTCGCTAGACGTATATGGATTCGGTAGCACCGATCCGCATGAGGTGACGCTGTATGCGGTCGATCGTTCCGGCAATCGCTCCGAACCGGTTACGGTATCAATCACCCCTTTGGAACCTGCATTTAGTCGCGTGGCTTCATCCATTGAGGTGAAATCGGGATTTAGTTCGTTTTTCCTCGATTGGACCAACGAGCTGGAGCAGAACGTGAACGTATATGTGGATTATAGTTTTACCCTCAACGGGGAGCAGCGGCAACTGACCACAGTATTCTCGTCAAATTTGGCCGAAGACAGGAGGTTTATCCGTGATCTCTACCTCTCACCCCAAGACCAGGTGAAGGTGAGTGTACGGGTAGAAGACCAATTTGGTAATGTCACCGAATCAGTGGATAAAGGTTCTCTTTCTTTATACGAAGACATTGAGATACCCAAAGCGAACTGGATATTGCCCGATGCAAATGACAGTGTCGGCGGTGTGCCGATGGTTTTTGGAGATGGTCTCGAAGGGCGTTCAGCGAAAGTCATTGATGGAATCATTGATCAAGGAGACAATCTCAATTTCATGCATACCCATAGCCGTGGGCGTACTGGCCGGACAGCCGACGGCAACATGCCCTGGAATTTTATCATCGATATGGGCGATTATTATGAATTGAGTCGTATTGTTACCGTACAACGGCATTCGGGCGGGCTGTCCAACATCAACCGGGGGCAATACTACCAATCGGAGAATGTAGGTATGTATAACATGTATGCTTGGGATGATGCCGCCCAAGAGTGGGTGTATATTTCGCAGCATAAGATACCGGTTCCCGTTGGGCTCAGTGAGTTGGAGTTCGTACAGGCCGGCGAGGCGGGTGACGAAGCCTACATGTACCCTGATGATCCGAAGTACACCAAACCTACGCGTTGGTTCAGGTATGAGGCGATAAAGAGTTTTAACGGAAATTATACACTTGAAGATGCGAACTGTTTGTCTGAAATTACCCTCTATGGGCGAAAGGTAAATCAGTAATCCGTTTTTCAAAACACAGTTGACATGGTAAATAGAATATTATTTTTCTCCATGCTATCCATCATCTTGTTAGGTTCATGTGATGGCATGTACGACAGCTTGGACGAATATTCCGGCGAAGTCGTCTATCCCGCCAAATACGATACCATTGTGGGGCATATTGGTTACGAGCGGGTTGAGATCGATTTAATGAAGGCCGGTCGCATAGCCAGTAATAAAATCAATTTGGGTAAAGCCAAAAAGACGGTAGTGGAGTATGACGACCAACGTATTGTTATCGATTCGCTGGTATCTTGGGTTAACATCACTGGGCTTAGCCAACCTAAACTATACCGTTTCCAAATTTACACCATCGATGAATTTGAAAACAAATCGGTACCACTTGAGATCGCGCTCATTCCCTATACAATCAGCGATGTCGCTGGTCTAGCCGTTAATTCGCCGCGTGTACTCACGTCGCCCTCTTCCGCCGTGGTCGATTGGCCGAATGGTCTTTCTTCTGTATTGTTGGACTACAAGAGCTTAACATTTAGTTATATAGATAAGGACGGTGTGGAGCAAACCGGAAAACGGGAGGCGGATTCGCGTTTTTTCATCCCCAATTTGCAATCGGGTGAAGCTACTACTGTGAACATTACCTATAACGTGGTTCCGAAAATCAATAACGTACCGATTCTCGACACCATTGCGCTTGAGAAAGAGTTGGTGATTAATATGCCTACGGGCGCTACACCATTTGCACCTTCTGAGCGGGCTATATTGGAAGCCAATGGGGTTACCGAATTCACCGCCGACGGTATATCGGCGTTTACTAAGTTGGTCTATCCGATACACGCTAATTCATTGCAGGATATTTTCTATTTTCCCAACTTAAAGGAACTTGACCTTACGGGGGGAGACTTGTTTGAGATGACTACGCTCAGATACGACCGCAACAGCGTTCAGAGTACCGTCGGTGGAGGCGTTCGTGTTCCGTTTGCTCGGAAGGTTGCTGACATTTCATCGGCAAATGCGCAGACACTTAAGGATATGCTGGAGTCGGGTCTCCTTGAAAAGGTCCGATACGTGCCACACTCCATGGGCTTGGACAACTTGTTGAATCCCTACATAGAAAGTGGTGTGGTTGAGTTGGTAACGTCGCCCAGTGAAGCGTTGATTCCGGCGAACTTCTTCCTTGACGGAAGGGTTCAGGATAACGCTTGGCAAATCGATGTTACCTACCCAGCGACAGATGCACCTGCAGGTGGTGGCTTGCAAAATGTGTTGAAAGCTGTACTGCGCAGTCGCAGTGCATCTTTAGTGGTAGCATTACCGCGTGAGTACCAGTTTAATGTACAGGAATATAAGTACCTTAAATTTAAGGTGTATGCTCCAGCTAAAAGTTCTTTCTCAGGTAGTTATGCGCCTTATCAGCGACTTTGGCCTCGGTTTATGAATTCCATGTGGTCGTTTGGGCAAAACAGTGACTTCGGTCAAGAATATTGGGCGCACAATGCCGATGATTTCCGGATCAGTGACGCCAATTTGGAGAAATGGATTGACGTAACCGTCGATTTGTCACAAGCGGTGGGTAAGCACAACCGGGTCATTGTGATGAACATCGGCGGTGAACCATCAGTGGACTTCAAGCCCGTACCAGACATCGTTTATTACTTTGCTAATTTCAGGTTTACTAAAGAATAATCAGCGGCATACGATTTCTGCATCGGCCATTCCCCCGTCAACGGGGAATGGCCGATTTTAGTTATATGCTACGGCATCGAATGCCCCCCGATGAAGACGCTGTATGTCGGAAGACAAAGCCCTTTGCGAAACGTTTGTAGGTGCCTAATTAAACATCGTCGTCTTCTAGATTGCCTGAAGCAGTACCAGCGAGGTCGCTGCCTTCCCGATCTACTTCATCAGGGTCATCGGTTTCACGGATGCTTGCCTCGTCATCGTCCGAGTTGTCATATTGCTGTTGCCGATCGAACGCTTTGTGGCCTGCCCGCTCATTTTCGGCAATACCTTTTTCCATTTTTTCCGGATCGACCGGTGGCTGTTGTTTATCTTTGTTTGTCATCGTGGTATCCTCCTTGTTTTGCCAACAAGGTGCGGACGAAATAGTTTTGGATTATCATTTTCAAAACGCCACCTCGGCAGTCGTCGTACCATTTCCTTTTCGCGCGCGTACCGCGAAGCAGGCCAAGATATATTCCCAACCTTGGCTGCTGTCCATCGCTTTACGGTATTCTTCATGGCCATCGCCGTGGTTTTCAAAATGATCATGCCGAAGCTCGACAACCGTTTGCCCATCGTGCATCGCCCGGAACCGGATGGTTACCTCACTTGCTTTAAGTGGATCAGGCTCCGGCACGCGGAACGGGCTGATTTGCCACTTGATGGTGATGTATTCACTGCGTTTTACAGCCGAAACGGTTCCCCAATCGCATCGGAAATCATTTGGGCCTTTTTCCATGCAATGCCCTCCGGGTACAGGATGTATACTGATTTCCGTTAACTTATCTTTGGACCACGTGTATGCTTTAGGCCACCACAGTGTAAGTCCGTTGACAAACGTATTAAATGCTTTTTCAGCAGATAAATCGACTTTGACTTGTTTACGTATTGCAGTTTGCATACTCACGCCACCATCTATTGATCATGAAGATAACAGGTAGCGCAAGCGTATTGTTTTATAACCGTTAAGCCCTGCTGAGCTGGTAAATATGCCGAAGGTGGGATGCAAAAGCCGCGCTCATCGTCTTATGCTCCAGATATGTCACCCCAAATTCCTCACAAGTGGCTTTCACCAGCTTGTTGATGGCGGGATAATGCACGTGGCTGATTCGGGGAAACAGATGATGCTCCACCTGGAAATTGAGCCCGCCGAGTAACCAGGATACAATGCGGCTACCGGTTGCAAAATTGGCTGTAGTACTCAACTGATGTACCATCCATTCCTGTTCAATTTTACCGCTATCCTCGTTTGCTACAGGAAACTGGGTAGCTTCCACAACGTGAGCCAGCTGGAAAACAACCGCTAAGAAAAAGCCACAGGAGACGCCAGCAATGAGCCAACCGATCAGCGCCGGAAGCCAGCCAACTGCAACAATGGGAATAACCAAATAAACCGCTATGTAACCGATTTTTGTGGCCCAGAAGATGAGGTGTTCTCGCAAAGGCATAGTTTTCCGTTGTGCCTGCTGTCCCATCTTTCCTGAAAAATATTTCTCAAAATCTTGAAACAAGACCCAAGCAATATAGGAAATACCGTATAACACGAACCAATAGGCAAACTGGAATCGATGAAACCAACGATGGGGCTGGTCAGCATGCATACGCATGAATTTCACGTCGATATCGTGGTCCAGACCGTCTATGTTTGTATAGGTGTGGTGGTTGATGTTGTGTTTCTGTTTCCAGAAATAGATAGTGCCGCCGAGCATATTCAGTGTATAGGCTGACGCTGTATTCAACCATTTGCTTTTAGCAAAACTTTGGTGCCCCCCTTCGTGCATAATGTTGAACCCAATGGCGGCGAAGTTAATGCCGAGTAATATGCATAATAGGCAGGAAAGCCATAGCGGCATGGTAAGTGCGAGCAATATCGTGTAAAGTGCAATGGCCGTTGTTACCAGTGTTATGCTTTTGACGTACAACTTTCCATTGCCGGTGTTGGCAAGCTGCCGCGTTTTGAAATAATCGTTTACCCGTGCGCGTAGCGTAGCGGCAAAAGGTTTGTTTATGCTGTTGAAACTGGTTTTAGACATGTATGGATACGTGTATTAGAAATAATGCGCCCGAAGATACGTATTTAGGGCAGGTATTGGGGGGCTTATAAAAAAAAACCATCCGGTGATGACCGCCGGATGGTACTATACAATACCTGAAAAATGGATTTAAATCAATTTGACATTTACTGCGTTGAGCCCTTTTTGGCCCTGTGCGACTTCAAATGAAACATCGTCATTCTCACGGATACGATCTTTCAACCCTGAGGTGTGAACAAATACATCGTTACCACCGTCGTTGGGGGTGATGAAACCGAAACCTTTGGTTTCATTGAAAAATTTTACTTTGCCTTCTTGCATGGCATTTTGGATAAAAAATGAATAAAAAATTAATTGCCTGTAAAGGTAAATATAATTTATTGATATTCAGTAATTTTAAAAATTTCATTTTTCCGTGTTATTGGAACGTGCGTGAAAAGCACCCAGTCAAAACCCAGGTGGTATGATCTGCACTTTTGTTATTTCCAGCGGCTAGACACTTGCCTATCATACCGGTTTAACGGCAGGAGCAAGTGTTAATAGGAAAAGGCTTTCTTCCAATGCCAGTACACTATGGGGTATCTTCTCGTGTAGGGTAACCACCTGTCCCTCTCCGAGTTCCACAGATTCGTTATCCGTTGTGAATTGGATGTAGCCCTCCAGTACTTGCACACTGATGGTACCGTCTGCTGCATGTGTAGGCAACTCAGCTCCGCTATGTAATGCGATCAGCACAAGCCGCAGGCGTTCCGATTTGAACACTGTGATTGCATTTCGCGGCCCATTCAGCCACGCGGGTTCCTTTTTGATCTGTTCCATGAATCGGGGTAGATCTATCGTTACCAGCGGTGCGTCAACGGTCCGTTCACCCTCCGGACGCTGTGGTGTCGATTCATTCATTTTCTCTTCCATATCCTATAAGTTAAACTTCATTTGCTACCCTTGCAAATTTATTCCTGTACTCAATAGGCGTAAGCCCGGTTATTTTCTTGAATATATCCCTAAATGCTTTCGTGTCTGTATAACCCACATCAAACATGATTTCAGTGACGTTTTTCCGTGCCGCTTCAAAGTACTTTTTTGCCGCTTCTATTCGTACCCGCTGTATATACGCGATAGGTGTGTTGTTGGTTGCCTCTTTAAATCTCCTTTCAAATGTTCTGCGACCGCTGTTTATCAACGTTGCTAATGTTTCAATAGATAGTTTATCGCAATAATGTTCTTCAATGTAATCTTGTACTTTTTGAATATCATCATCGCCATGATTCCGTTGCCCTTTGAATATGGCAAATTGAGACTGGCTATCCCGCCCGATATCCAGTGCAAAATATTTTGAGATCATCACCGCGGTTTCTCGATCAGCATACTTTTCAACCAGGTATAAAATCAAATTCCATAAACTGCTTGCACCGCCACTGCTATAAATATTGTCGTGTGCGGTAATGATTGCACCATCTTCTACTTCCACTTCCGGGTACCGTTCTCTAAACTCATTGATATAAGCCCAATGTGTAGAGCATTTTTTGCCATTGAGCAAACCCGTTTCGGCCAAAAGAAAAGCGCCGATACATAAACTGGCGAGACTCGAACCCTGCCCATGCAACTTCTTAAAATAAGGTATTGCTTCTGCATTGGCCTCAATTCCTTTAGCAGCATCGCCGAATGTAGGCGGTATGATGAGCAAGTCCGTTGCGGTCACGTCCTTGAGCAACCTGTCGGTTTTAATGGTGTATTCGCCGTTGTTAGCAGGTACATATTGCCTTAGGCCTACGTATTCTACCTTGAAAATGGGCTTTTTACCAAATGCGGTTAGAAATTCATTGGCAGTGTTGAACGTTCTGAACGGCGGTGTAACCGCTTCAATTACGCCATACTCGGGTACAAAAACAGAAATCCGCATATCAACTTGGTTATATACCGCAAGGTAAAAAAATAGTTTGTCATAATTCACCCCTAATATTGTCATTTTCACAACCGCCAGCATTTTAGACGCTGTTGTAACTTTGAATTGTAAAATTTGATAAACAAAAAATTAACGAACAATGGCACAAGTAACGAGAATTACCGTTGAAGCAATTGCAAATGTACCCGTTGCAAAAGTTTGGAAAGCATGGAACACACCGGCGGATATAATGCAATGGAATACACCCGACCCTAGCTGGCATAGCCCGAGCAGTGAAAACGACTTGCGGGCGGGAGGAAAATTTAAGAACAGAATGGAGGCTAAAGATGGCAGCTTCGGTTTTGATTTTGAAGGTGTTTATGATAAGGTGGAGGAATATAAGGAAATAGCCTATACCATGCCTGATGGGCGGAAAGCGACCACAGTGTTTACCGTGCACGACGGGAAAACCAACATCGCCACCACCTTTGATGCGGAAACGGAAAACGACCCTGAATTCCAGAAACAAGGGTGGCAGGCGATCCTGGACAACTTTGTGAGGTACGTCGAGTCGAAGTGACTTATAAATCGTTAATAATGATAAAATGAAGAAGAATAGAATAATTTTTTGGGTGGCAACAACCGTTATCATCCTTTGGGAAGGCGTGATGCCGCTTAGCGCACTGCTTTTTTCACCAGACCAGGCAACTGTAGGTACAGCGCCTTTGGGCTATCCGGATTATTTTGCATACGCCCTCATCATCTGTAAAGTACTCGGTGTTTTGGCAATTTCCTTCCCCAATGTACCGGCGAAACTAAGGGAGTGGGCGTATGCAGGGCTTACCTTCAATTTAATCTTCGCGTTTATTAGCCACGCGTATGTCGACAAGAACATTGGGTTTATGCTGATGCCGCTGGTGGTATTAGCCATTCTGGCCGTTTCATATGTGTACAACAATAAGATCCGGGCGAATAACTAGGGCAACTAATCAAATCATCACAATTAATTTTTAATAAAATGGAGAATCAAACGGTTTCACTACATCGGGTAATTAAGGCAAGCCCAGAAAAAGTTTTTCGTGCATTTGCCGATCCATTAGCGCATGCAACATGGCTGCCTCCGTATGGCTTTATATGCACCGTACAGCATATGGATTTCAAGGTAGGAGGGAAGTATCACATGACGTTTATCAACTTCAGCACCGGGCACGCGCATTCCTTTGGTGGGGCGTATCTCGAAATAAAGCCCAATGCGTTCATCAAATACAGCGATACGTTCGACGATCCCAATATGCCCGGAGAAATGACTACAACGGTATGGCTGAAGGAGGTTTCCTGCGGCACCGAACTTAAGGTGCTACAGGAGGGTATTCCTGTGCTTATACCGGCAGAAATGTGTTATTTAGGCTGGCAGGATTCGCTGGATAAGTTGATCAAGTTGGTAGAGCCCGAAATTCCAGACGCCTAGTATATCCGGTATGGTTGATTCTAATTCTGGTAAATTTGTGAGTGCGATTTTTATTACATTTTCGGGTAACTGCAAGAAAGCACTCACTTACTACCAAAACTGTTTTGGTGGCACGTTGCAATTTGAAATGCTGGAAAAAGTGTTGAAGGGATATACAGAAATGCCTGTTGTCAGCGGGTCGCTTGTTTCCGATCGCATCACAATCCACGGCTCGGACTTGGTACATAGCGAAGGAAGAACATTGGGGAATTATATCGCTGTTTTCTTGCGCTGTAAAGACGCAGTTGATAGGCAAGCGCTTATTGGGAAACTGAGATTCAATCGGAAGAATGCTATTGCTACTTATGATGACCAAAAACTGGTTGAAGTAACCGATGCATTTGACGTGAGGTGGGTGTTGGGCATAGATTAGGAATTTTAACATCTATTAACAATTTGGCTGCAACAAATCGGTTTATTGTGCGTTATATAGTCAGTTAGTGAAATTTAAAATTTATCTTTCATCTGTTCGTTGATTTTTATTTTAATGGTTAGATGGAGCCTTTGATGATTTAAATAATTCTTAGCCCTTCGTGATTTAATAATGATTTAAATCATGTCGGGTTCACAATTTAGGTTTATATAATTGGTTAGTTTGAAAAGCCCCGATTCTCCCCGTTTCGGGGCTTTATTTTGCTACACAATACGCTGAACAATGGATTACATCGATTATTATAAAACACTGGGTATTGACAAAAACGCGACGGCCGACGAAATAAAAAAGGCCTATCGGAAACTGGCGCGTAAACATCACCCCGATTTGAACCCCAATGATCCCGAAGCTGCAAAGTTTTTTCAGCAGCTCAATGAGGCAAACGAGGTCTTGAGCGATCCTGAAAAAAGAAAAAAATACGATCAATACGGAAAGGACTGGAAACATGCCGAACAATTTGAACAGGCCAGGCAACAACAGGCTAACGCCGGAAGTAATCCTTTTGCAGGAGGCGGTAGCCCGTTCGATGGTAACGAAGGATACTATTCCTACAGTGGTGATGAAGGTGATTTTTCCGATTTCTTTGCCTCGATGTTTGGCAGTAGGGGAAGCGGTAGACAGGCCAGATTCAAAGGGAACGATTATCATGCATCCATCTCCGTCAAGTTGTCAGAAGCCTATAAAACGCATAAGCAGGTATTTGCCATCAATGGAAAAAATGTCCGTATCGCCGTGCCTGCGGGTATCGCGAATGGCCAGGAGATTAAACTTCCCGGCTATGGTTCCCCAGGGGCGAATGGTGGTCCTGCTGGTGATCTCTACCTGACCTTCGACATAGAAAACGATACTGTTTTTGAACGAAGGGGCAACGATCTTTATGTAAACGTGCCACTTGATCTCTATAAATCGATGCTCGGTGGGGAAGAAACGCTCGATACGTTATCGGGTAAGGTAAAGCTGAAAGTAGCACCCGAAACCCAGAACGGAACGAAGGTTCGATTGAAAGGGAAGGGATTTCCGGTATACAAAAAGGATGGCGTTTATGGCGACCTGTATGTTACCTACCAAGTGCAGCTACCTACGCACCTCACAGCCAAAGAAAAAGAACTGTTTGAACAACTTTCTAAAGAACGTTAACCGGGATAGACATGGAAAAGGAAAAAAGAATAGCTGTGGAGCAATGCTGCTCGTATTACAGCATCGAATTATCGTTTGTGCAGCAACTGGATGAACACGGATTGATTGAGTTGAACCGTTCGGGTAAAGAAACATTCATCGCTTTTGAACAACTGCCCGATTTGGAAAAATACATCCGGCTTTATTACGAATTGGAAATCAATATGGCTGGTATCGAGGCCGTAACGCATTTGCTCAATCGCGTTCAAGGCCTCCAGCAGGAAGTGAAAAGATTGCAGGGAGAAATGCAACGGCATGGAGGATAATATTGAAATTATTTTCCGACAAACGTGCTGTCGCTTAATGTTTTGATAAAAGATATTACGTCTTCTTTTTCCTGCTCGTTTAGGGGTATTCTATTACCGTTTGCTTTTAATATCGGGTCCAGATTATCCGCATCTAAAACCCCATCGTTAAAATAATCCAAAACAGCTTTTAAGGTTGGGAACTGGCCGAAGCTTCCATAAGGCGCAGTGTACTCCGCATTTCTTAAAGATGGAACCCGAAAGCTCATATAATCAGCAGATACCCCGGTCACCCTTGCACGTCCCGCCTCTTCTGTGCTCGGGTTTAAGGGAAAACCGACATTCCTGAAACTTTGGTCCGTAAATAATGCTGTGCTGTGGCAACCCTCACATTTCTGTTGAAAAATCCGGTAACCACGGGCTTCACTTGCCGTAAATGCCTCACCTTCATTTCGTGTAACTTTATCGTACTTGCTGTTAGCAGAAATCAAGGTGTATTCGTATTGGGCAATACTCCGGTAAATCCTTTCGGGGGTCATTTGTTCATCGCCAAATGCATTCCTCAACAACTCCTGGTATTCGCGGTCGTCTTTTATTTTGCCAATGACCTCCATGATCGAAGAATTCATCTCCTCGTGGGTGATGATGGGCACGAGCGGTTGTTTTTCGAGTTCGAGGATATTGCCGTCCCAGTTATAGAATTGCATAAAAGCCAGGTTTTGAAGTGGCGGCGTATTGCGGAGACCAACCCTGTCGTAAACCCCTACGGCCTGCGCATGACGATCTGCAAATGCGTTTGACCGGTTATGGCAACTGGCGCACGAAATGGTATTGTTCCCGCTGAATTTCTTCTCATGGAATAGTTTTTCGCCCAACTGCACGCCGTATTTTGTAGGCTTATTGGCATCCGCCGAACGATTCAATGGCGGAAAGCCAACGGGTATATGCAATGGGATTTCGGGGTTGTATAAAGGTTTTGGCACAATAACCTCATCGCTGTTACAGGATAGTAACAACGATGAGATGGTTAATAGGGCGAATACCTTCTTCATTAACTTAGTTAATTTTCTACCTTCCCGATGGAGAACATTCCCGAAATATCGCTGGAACCGTCACCGCCTAGGTTATCGACAAACACCACCATGTTCGCTGCCGTATGGACGCTGGGCGTAGCGTTCCCTTCACCCAGGACGACCGTATTGGTTTTTCCACTCAACAGCTTGTCAAAATCGGCATCGATCGTGATTTTAGGTGCGTTCCGGCCCACGACTGCATGTGTGCTTAGGTCCAGTGTGATGTCCCGGTACGCGTCTACGCCCTGTGTATAGGTATCGGGCTCTCCGTTCGTCCCGGCTACCGTGCTTCCCGTGTGGATGGATAGCTGTTTCTGGTCGGCATCATAGAATCCCTCAATTTTAGTGAATCGGTATCCAGTCCCCCATTCCCAATGCATTTCAGTATCGTTGGCCCCGGCCTCCGCATAAAAATTGGGGAATCGTACCTCATCCAATATGTTCAGTTCTGGCTTAACGCCCAATCCGAATTTGAGCTGCTTGTATTCCCCTGCAGGAATATTGTTCAGCACGTAATCTCGCGTCTGCGGTTTGGCGTGGTTCACTACTGCCGCCCCCTTATCCAAATCGTTGATGTGGTAGGGGACCTCACTGCCATCTGCTTTCACCAGGCGGATATTGCTGATCACGTATTTCAGTTCTGAAAAATGATGCACTTGTCCTTCAGCAGACGTATTTACGGTCGCAGCTGAAGAAGTGGCGTCGCCAAGCACGATGGTCGTGTTTTTAAACGTGTTGTTGAAATGCAGTGTGATATGATTTGCAACGGGGTCGTTGTCATCTTTACTGCAAGCTGCCAATGCCAATAGCGCGACGAATACCAGGGAATATATTGCTCGTGTGTTCATTTTGAATAATTTTTAGTTTTTATTTGATTGTGTTTTGATTAATGATTTTCTTAAAACCTTTTAAAATTTGAACGTCAGTGAGGTGAAAACGTTGCGACCCATTCGTGGGATGTTACCCCAATCTGCGTAGGTGCTGTAATATTCATTGAATAAGTTTTCAGCTCCTGCCTGCAAAACGGCCTTGAAATTTTTAAAATGGAATGTATAGTCAGCAGAAAGGTTCCATATCCGGTAAGCCGGCGTGAGATCTTCGCCATATTCGGGGCTGAAATTGTTTTGCGCCAAATCGCCATACAGCGATGTCTGGATACCGAAACCCTTGTGCATAAAATGAAGGGATGTTTGATAACTCAATGGGCGGATGAACGGCAGATTCCCACCTTGGTTATCCGTCGCCCGCGCATAGGTTAGCAGTCCCTTCCAATGCAGATGCGGCAGTATATCGTAATGGCCATTCAACGATAGGTTGAACAGCTTTGCGTAGGCTAACGACGTGTATCCTTTCACGCCGACCGATTGATAATTCATCGGGCTGCCCAAACTCAAAATCCGCCCAACGATGTAATGCCGGATGTGGAAATAGTTTGCCTTTGCTTCGATGCCCATCCTTTCGCGTTTAATCCCAGCACTCGCGTTAACCTCATAAGAAACCTCGTTCTTCAGGTCTGGGTTCCCGATGTAATCGTAGCGGTCAAAGCTATTGTAGATGTAATATCCGTACGCTTCCGAGACGGAAGGTGCCCGGTGGCCATAACCTGTTCCGATAGAAAAATCAAATTGGTCGACATGGAGTTGATAACTGGCATGCAGGCCTGGCAATATCCTGTTTTTCTCCTGTGGCGTACCGGGATGGAAAATCCAGTTGAACTCCACATATTTGGAATGGTTGTAATTCCACCCTAAGGACCCGCCGAAATTCACGGTGCTCATTTCCGAAATATCCCAGGCATTATTCATCGAAAGCCCCCCAAAACGAGTGGTAACCCAGGGCCAACTATAGGCGAACATCGTTTTCTTGCTCCGGTCCTGTGGATACATGGTCATTTCTGCAATGGATAAATTATTGTATACATTAAGCTGGATGTCACCCCTATAGTCACCACGTTTTAAATTGGCTTGGGAAACCAGTCCGTAGGTGGTACTCCAGCCCGGCATATCCATATGGACCAGGTTCTCGGGGCGTTTGGTGTCGTCCATATAATGTTCTACCGCATTGAAATAAAGTTTGGTGTCCCAAGCCCGCATCAGCCCATCTTCAAATAACTGCTTGTAGGCGGCTGAAGTGATAATCGCCCGGGAGAGCCATAAATCCATCGGTAGTGCCGGGAAACCGACATCCGCTGCCCTGTCGAAAATAGCATCTACCCTTACCGAAGACAGCGGACTCGTTTTGTATGCCACCCCCAAAGATGTGTTGAATTTCTGGTATTGCGAATGGTTTACTTCACGGTCGATGCCGTCGTAATAATTGCCTGCCTTTCGGACGGAGATACTCCCATCGGCCACGAACTTATCGCTTGAATAAGAAAGATTCCCCAGGTTGAAGAACTGGTTATTATTGAATTCGAAACCTGTTTGGTAAGCCCCATTCCATTTCTTTTCCCGGTCGGAGCCGAATGGCGTACTTTTCCTTTTAAGATCGATACTTCCGGCCACTGTTGCTCCGTGCAGGCTGCCCGCTTGGCCGGATGTTACATCAATGGTAGACAGGTTGTTGCTTTCCACATACGAGGTAATCGGATCCATTTTATCGGTACATGCACCAAAAACATGCATGCCGTCTATGGTAATCGTTGAGCGCTCGGTACTCATGTTATTGAGCAGGGGTTCCCAGGCGTAAGCACCACGTTTGATGAAACTGATGTGGTCTGTAGAAGCCAAAAATTCGTCTACCGAAACGGCCATCTTGAGTTCGGTCTCGATTTTACGCTTGGCGATGGCGGTGACACTTACCTCATCGAGGGCTTTGACGGTGTCGCTTTCCGAATGTATATGCTGCGCGCGGACGCTCATTCCAAGACCAAGAACCAGAAAAATAATAAGGAGCTGCTTCATACCTTAGAATAAAATGTCGATGTATAATTCGCTCTTCACGCCTTCGACTCCCGGCGTGAAATCCGTTGGCACTTCGGTTCCTTTGAGAATCCTTCCATCTTCGTTTAGCATAATGAAATTCAATGTCCAGTTGCCCGTCATGGTGTAATTGACAACGCCGCGGTACAAGCCATCGTCTTGCTGCGTGAGGTCCACATTGTTGGGCGACGAATGGTTCCCCATGGAGGGTTCCGGCATGCGCGGATCCAACATCAGTGTATAGCCACTCACCTCGGTGTATGAGAACCGCGAAGGGGTAAGCGTGTTAAGCCGATAAATACCCGCAATCAATTCGTTTTCGGCAACTTTCGGCCGTTGCGGCGACACCAGCGCGATGATATATCGTTCGTCGTCTTTTCCTGTAAATGCCGTCATGTTCAGGTTTTGGTTGGTCTGTTCCTGGACAACAATTGGCAGCGTCGCCGTATAGGTTTGGTTGGCGACGGTGAAGCCGATATCCAGCGCCCAAGTTCCATCCGCACCGCTTTCACTTGTAAAGACCGAATAGCCCGAAAAATAGTTGCTGTCCGGTTTGTACGCCAAATCGTATCGATGCGGACAAGAGTTGGTTCCGCCATCGGCATCGGTCGTGATGGGCAAAAAGGTAACGCCAGCAACATCAACCTTCACGCTTGTTGAGCTATTTGTGATTTTCACGCGGATTTCATTGTAACCTTTATAGAAAGTGCCATTTAGTGCCTCAATGCTGATGTAGTAACCTCCGCTATGGATGGCGGTAGCTTCTTTAAAAGCTATATGGCCGGGAGTCTCCGAGTCTATAGCCCCTTCGTAGTCTGTTTTTTCTTTGGTGCACGATAACGCCGCGAAGCATACCGCGCTAAGAAAAAATAATAATTTCTTCATTATGTTGTTGACGAATGTCTGGTGAACAATGGTTGGACCAGTGGCCGGTAGCTTACGTGGAACTCAATCCACCTATCCTCGATGTATGCGGGGAGGTGACGCGAATCCGACGAACAAGTGTCGACTAGGCAACCTTACACGTATGCGCTATTGGTAAGGTTAGCCAATGGGTGGGCGGAATATAGCAGTATGGTAGTTAAATCGGTAATCAACAAGGTACGGTGAAAAAAGGTTTTGATTGATTTCTTCTTGCGGTTTATGTAGGGCTAAAGCGATATGAGCACTATGTACGTACAACGAACTGTACTCATATACGACTAGACTCTTTTTTGCTTCCTTGTTTTCTTTTTCTTCTATTTTCTTCATCAATACGCACTGGCCATTACAATGGAGCTGAGGCTGGTCTTTGTTGATACATTTTGCAATATACTCAGGTAAGTGTATTTGATACTCCACGGTCATGATACTGCGATAGAACGACTGCAGTGTCAGCGCGACCAGAAGCATATATGTACAAAAACGTATGAACACCTTTTTATCGTAATCGATTCCCGGCAAATATACAGAAAGAATTTTCCCACAAAAATGACAAATATCATTTATGTTCACCTATTTTCTTCCACCTTTCTTTTCCCATCGTTCTGCCTTTGTTCTGCCTTTGTTCTGCCGTAATGCGTACCAGACGCGGGCTGTATGCGGGGTGTATGTTACTTTTTCACGCATACCGCCCGTATCCGGCCCGCATACCGCATGCGAAATGGAGGGAGATGGGGAGAAAGTTGTCCCGTCTAATCTGGGTCATTTGTCGAGGCAAACCGATTACAATGCAGTTTTACCATGCGTTAATTTATCGTCAGGTATTAAAAATTTGCTGTTTTTCAACTATGTTTGTCTTATTGTTGTAAGTTGATTATTCTGTTGGGAAAAAAATTGTTTAATTCAATTATAATCGTACTTAAAGGATATTGGGATAAGCTAGTAGGGAAACCCGATGAACTGCCGCGGCAGAATCGTGGATTTAATGTGGTATCGATATTCGTATTCCTACTGTTGGCTATTTTAATACCGGTCGATTGGTACCTCGGGTTGACTGAAATTGCAATCGTGTTGTTTGCTACCGAAGGAATGCTCGTGGTCATGTATTGCCTTTCGAGATACCGTGGACTATATCAAACGGGTTTACAGGTTTACATGGCTTGGAGCTACCTGTTGATTACCTTCGTCTTTCTCTATAATGGCGGAAGTGCAGGCCCAGCACTTTATTTTTTTCTGTTATCTTATCAGCTTGTGGTCGTTTTTGCCAGTGAGCGCTTACAACGTATCGGTACGGTGCTACATCTCGTTTTCCCTGTCGGTCTGTTGGTGCTCGAATATTGGTATCCCGCGATGGTACTGGCCGGTTATCAAACCGAAAATGCCCGGTTGATTGACCTGGTTACATCGTTGCCCATTATCGTTGTGTCTATTTTCCTGACAACGCGGTATCTCCGGAAGGCCTATGAGCGCGAACGGGCTGCGGCGGACGCACGGGCAAAGCTGATTGAGCATCAAAGTGAACGGATCAAGAACCAAAATCGGTTACTGCAGGAGGCTAACCACGAGAAATTAGGGTTGATATCCATTTTGGGCCACGACCTAAGAAACCCCCTGAATGCCATTACCGGCACATTGGAAATCCTATCGAAAGAAGAGCTTCCTCCGGAACAGGAGAGGGAACTAAGAGCGGACTTATTGGTGGCGGCGCGCAATACATCAGACTTACTGAATAATGTACTCTCGTGGGTGCTCGGACAGATAAAGGGGATTCATCCCGTGTTCACAGCCGTGGAGCCGACCATTGTAATTGATCGGGTATTGGATGTTCAACGATTTATCGCCGAAAAAAAAGGAATAAACATTCGTGTAGATGCGACTATTAGTACCCAAGTGTATGTCGATGTGGAAATGCTGGAATTGATTATCCGCAATCTCCTAAGCAACGCCATTAAGTTTACGGCGCAGGGTGGTCTAGTAACCGTCGGCATAACTGAAAACTCCGAAGGGAATGAATGTATTATCTCCGTACAGGACAACGGTGTGGGGATGTCGGACGAGGACGTCAAGGAAATTTTCAATGGGCAGATCCAATCGACGTACGGTACTGAAAGCGAGAAGGGGATCGGTCTGGGCCTATTCTTGTGCCGTGAATTGATCCATCGGTTGAATGGAAAGATAAGGGTGGAAAGTGTACCTAGCATAGGCTCTACTTTCTACCTCACTTTGCCGATAACTCAGGCAACTGTGGTTGATGGCCGGGAAACCGCCGCCGTACCCAACGGCGAAGCATATGTTTAATTTGATTTTATCAATAAATAATTAGATGAAATATTATGGAAGTAAGATGGGGAATAATCGGCGCAGGAGATGTGACCGAGGTGAAAAGTGGTCCGGCATTCCAACAAGTGGAACATTCACAGCTGGTCGCGGTGATGCGCCGGGATGCTGATAAAGCAAAAAGCTATGCCGAGCGCCATGGTGTACCACGATGGTATACCGACGCGCAACAGCTCATTGACGACCCGGAAGTGAACGCGATCTATATCGCTACACCACCCGATACCCACGCGCGCTATGCCAACGCCGCACTACAAGCCGGCAAGCCGGTATACCTCGAGAAGCCGATGACATTGAACAGCCGTGAAGCGAAGGAATTGGTGGAAACACAACAGACATGCGGTGTGGAATTATCCGTCGCGCACTACCGTAGGGAACAGCCCTACTTCAAAAAGTTGAAGGAACTGATTGAAGGACACATCGGCACGCCACGGATTGCCAATTTACGGTACTTCCAGCGGCCGCTCGCCACGGAGATGTTGCAGTCGCCAGGGATGCAATGGCGGCTCAATCCAAACCGGTCCGGTGGGGGCCTGTTCCACGATTTGGCACCGCACCAAATCGACCTCATGCATTATTTTTTTGGAAACGTCGCTTCGAGCAGCGGTATAGCCCGCAACCAAGCGAAGGTATATGGTGCCGCCGACGTGGTGTCGGGGCAGATTTGGTTTGAAAGTGACTTGCTTTTCACCGGGCATTGGGCCTTTAACGTGGCTGAGAAATGCGACATATGTGAAGTGGTCGGTTCGGAAGGAAAGGTATCGTTTTCGGTATTTGATTACCGACCCATCGAACTGATAAACGATCAGGGCCTGCAACGTTTCGATTTCGACCCATTGCCGCATGTGCAACTACCGATGATTGCCGCGGTGGTTTCGTACATTCGGGGAGTGGGGCCCAATCCGTGCAGCGTAGAGGAAGGGTACAACGTGATGCAAGTGTTGGATCGTTTCGTGGAGGACTATGGCTAGCCTTCAAAAATCCATTGTACTCTTGGGGTGCTTTGATACCAAAGGGCCTGATTTCTCGTTCCTCCGCGCTTGCATATTGGCACATAATGAATCGGTAATCACCATCGATACAGGCACGTATGGCAATAGAGCTGATTTTCCGGTCGATTTCGAAGCTGACCACGTCGCGTCAGCTGCTGGCCATACCCTTGCAGAACTACGTGAGCGTGCTGATCGGGGTTATACCGTCGATGTGATGGGACGGGGTGGGGCCAGCGTCCTGAAGCGTCTCCATGAGGCGGGTAAACTGAAAGCAGTGATGGGGATGGGCGGCGGCGGTGGAACCTATATTGCCCTGGCCGCCATGCAAGCAGTTCCACTTGGCATTCCGAAGCTGTGCCTCAGCACGGTGGCTTCAAAGGATCTCTCACGGCAGGTAGGAAGTAAAGATATCGTATTGATGCCGTCAGTTGTGGATGTTGCCGGACTGAACAGCATCAGCCGGATGCTGATAAAACAGGCAGCGGCTGCCTTATGTGGAATGGCAAATACGCAGGGCGAAACCGAAGTCGCAGATACCTATGGTAGGGTTGCCATTTCCATGTTTGGCAACACCACCGCCTGCGTAACGGCTTGCACGGAGTTGCTGCAAGCGCGCGGATATGAGGTGTGTGTATTCCACGCCAACGGGGTGGGTGGACAAACCATGGAATCACTTATTAATGAGGGGTGTTTTGATGGCGTGCTAGACGTCACAACCACTGAGTTGGCCGACGAACTTTGCGGCGGTATTTGTAGTGCAGGCCCAGTCCGCTTGGAGGCAGCTGCCCGATGCGGTGTGCCACAGGTGGTGGCCCCAGGGTGCTTGGATATGGTTAATTTTGCCCACCTAGATACGGTGCCTGCACGGTATCGTCAACGCCAGCTATACAGCTGGGCGCCCGATGTAACACTGATGCGCACGGACGCCGATGAAAATCAACAACTGGCAAGGCTACTGACAAGCAAACTGAATCGTGCTAAAGCGCCGGTAACCATCCTTCTGCCTAACCAGGGACTGTCTCAAATCGATACTGAGGGCGGTGTTTTTGCAGCATCTGAGACGAACCGTACACTGTTCGATACGATACGCGAGACAGCAAGTGATCGCTTAGCGGTAACTGAACTGCCTGTGCACATCAATGACGCGGCATTTGCCAGTCAGGCAGTGGAGACGTTGCTCCGCCTCATGAGGAGCCGAAAGGCATAACTCCCTACTTGATTTGCGTATGTTGGGAAACTTGCCGACCTTCGTGCCACAGACAAAAAACGATTTTAACTATGCCAAATCCATGGACCGGGGTGGGTAACCCTTATACGAAACAGGAAGTAAGGGAGCGCTTGCAACAGACGCTGGCCGATAAGAAAGCTATCATTGCGGCTGGCGCAGGCACTGGCATCAGCGCCAAATTCATTGAGCGCGGTGGTGCGGACTTGATCATCATTTATAATTCTGGGCGTTTCCGAATGGCGGGGCATGGTTCAACCGCCGGGTTGATGGCTTATGGCGACGCGAATGCGGAGGCAATGGAAATTGGCGAATTTGAGGTGTTGCCCGTGGTAAATGAAGTACCGGTAATCTGTGGCGTGCATGGGTCTGATCCGAGACGCCGCATGTGGCACCATCTACTGAAAGTGAAGGATATGGGTTTTTCGGGCGTCAATAACTTCCCTACCCATTCCATCGTAGACGGCCATTTCAGGCACGTGTTAGAGGAGACGGGCATGGGCTTTTCCAAGGAAGTAGAGATGATTAGGCTAGCTACGAAAATGGATTTGTTTTCGATTGTATATGTAGCCACGGCAGAGGAAGCTAAGCAAATGGCGGATGCAGGTGCGGATGCAATCATTTCGCACGTAGGCACTACGGTAGGTGGGTCCATCGGGGTGGTCAATGCCTCGCGCAGCATGGATTTTGCGGTCGAACGCACACAGGAAATCATTGAAGCAGGCCGATCGGTCAATCCTGAGGTCTTTTTCCTTGCCCACGGTGGCCCGATTAATACACCGGACGATGTGCGTTGGGTGCTAGACCGTACCGATGTACAAGGTTTTGTGGGAGCGTCGTCGTTGGAACGAATGGGAGTGGAAGAGTCACTTACCGAGTTGACACGCTCATTTAAAGCGTTGACGTTGAAATAGTATTCCATCGGCTACGCCGGCAACGATACGATAAAACTGGTGCCGGTTTTGCCATCGCTTTCCATCTCAATGGTGCCGCCATGCAATTCGATGATTGTTTTGGTAAGGTACAAACCCAGACCGGTTGTCGGCTCACCTGCCGTACCGGGGCGCCTGGCCTTGGTGAATTTATCGAATATACGCTCTCGCATGTGTTCGGGGATGCCAATGCCTGTATCTCGCACAACAAGAAATACGCGGTCGCCAGGAGCTGCACGGGTGGATAACGTGATGGTACCACCGGGGTGCGAGAACTTAATGCTGTTTGAAAGCATATTGTGGATTGCCCGTTTCAGTTTGTGGCGGTCTACCCTAACATTGAGGTTGCTGTAAAGCTGTTTGGATAGTACCAACTGCTTACTGTTCAGTTGCTCGGACAATGATGCCGCGCATCCGTCAACCAACTCGTCAATATTCTCCGTTTCCAGTATAAGTGTTTCTGTGGGCGACTGTTCCGTGGTGAGGATGTCTTTTATGAGTATCTGCGCATAGTCGCAGCTTTCGCTCAATTTGTCGATCAGTTCCTGATGTTTGCGCAATGCGGGGTCAGCCCTAAGAATGGTGCCTAGCATGGTAATGGATGCAATGGGGCTGCGTAGGTCGTGTGCAGCAGCCAGCAGTGCGGCCCGTTGTTTTTCGTGATCGATATATAAGTGGGTAAGCAGGTCTATTTGTTTGATTATACCGTAGAAGCTTCCTTTGAATGTAACGGGCAGAGCGGTGGCACCGGTTGCTTTCATTCGGTTCAATACTGAACTGATCGACTCGTTGGAGTTCACTGACGGCCATGGGCCTAAGCAGTCAACTACAATTTGGTGCCGTTTCATGGCGAGGTCCGATGCCGTGAGGATACCTATGGGTTTTTCATTTTCAACCACAACCAACACATCCGCGGTGCGCAAAAGATCCGTGGCGTAACCAGTCCCGGCATAAGCATCGATTGTAGTGTACTGTTTGGTTATTAATGACTGTATATTCATCGCCCCCCCCATTTTCTGTTTCGTCTTAACTATTGAGGTTGTTCATGGATATTCGAACGTGCATATCCAGCTGTATCAACTCACCCTCACCGACATGCTCAAAAACATGCTGGTGTAGGATGTGCATAATGCGTTCAATAGGGATTTTGGTGAGGATTCGCTGGTTGATGTAGACAGCCTCGATACCTTCGTGCCCTACCTCCGAGTCGACCGGTTGGAACGTACCCGGTGCCAAAAGCTCCAGCGACCTGCCCAAGCCGCGCTTGCCCTGTGCCGCATTTTTTGCCAGGATCAATACGTCATGTTGCAGGGGTAGCTTGAGTGTCTCGAAGCTGATATCGATGCCGTATGTCTTGCCGGTGTGCATTTTAGTTTGCGCATTGGTGGGGTGCCACGTTATGCCAGCCCCGATTGCTAAGTGACGGCAAAGGTAAAAACGCCTGCTTTTTTTGCAAGGATAAACCGCTTGATAATCAGATAATGTAGTGGATTGCCGACAAGCGCACAGCTTGACGGAATACGGCGGAGGTACTTACCGATTTGTCTTTATCCGCAATACTTGCTGATGATTGGTGATATATAGCGTTTTTTCGTCGGCAGATAATGCGACATTGGATGCGGCTTTATCCAGTTTTATTTTGCCCAATACACGGCCTGTGCGATTGAATATCCAAATACCGCCGGGCCCGCTGGCGAACACGGTGCCGTTTTTGGTGATTTTCAGTCCGTCGGGCAATCCAGGTAAGCCTTCACGCTCATCAGTGGCGCTGTAAAACAATGTCGGTATAGTTTGAGCATTATGCAGATCGAGCAAGTACCAGTTGGCCGCATTCGGGTCGGAACTGGCAATCAATAGGGTATGTCCATCGGGGAAGAATGCTATGCCATTGGGTCTGGTGATGCTATCGGTCAATAAAACAACTTCGCCCTTCTGCGTTACCTTATACACGCCATTGTAAGGAATTTCTTTTGTGGGGTCTTCATCGTTTTGTGTTGGCAGCCCGTAGGGCGGATCCGTAAAAAACAGTTCGCCGGACGCGTTGTAAACAGCATCGTTGGGACTGTTGAAACGCATGCCTTCATGATGGCTGGCCAAGGTCGAAAAGGTGGCTGCCGGTTTATCTAACGGCACGTCCATCCGTGCCAGCTGCCGGTCGCCATGCTGGCAAAGTACCAAGTTACCGTCGTTGTCCAGCAATAACCCGTTGCTGCCAGGTTCTTTGCTCTGGCTGGGTTCGGTTCCGGTATAGCCGCTCGGTTGCAGGTATACTTCTGTGTCCCCTTCTTCGGTCCATTTATAAATCGTATTTGCCGGCACATCAGAGAACAATAATAGCTGCTCGGTTTCCACCCACAGCGGCCCCTCGCTCCAATGAAAGCCTTCGGCAATGATTTCAATCGTTGCATTGGTGTCTATGATGGCGTCCATAGCGGGGTCGAGGCGTTCGATACTCCCAGTGGTTTTATAGGCGGATTGGTGGGGTTGCTGGGTATTATTGCAGGCCATCGTCATGATGAGTGCGAATGGAATAAATATAAAATTGATGTGCTTTGCTGCCTGTAGCCATCGAGACTGTTGGTCTGTATGTCTTTGGGGCATGGTTACGTTTGATGTCGTAAACATAGGTTCTTTCCTGTTTGTTTGGCTAAAGGTATTAAATTTTATCGAGGTATTTTCGGAGTTGGCTTTCCGAGCTCGGTTTGTACTTGAATTAGCCCGTCTGAAGCCGCCTTGGTGTCCAAGAAAAGGACGGAATGAGCTAATGGTAAAAAAAGGATATTTTTCTTGCAAATTTCAAAATAAAGGGTTTCCTTTGTCGCGGAAATATCAATACAGTGAACAGAAAAACGACCATTACAACAACGATTACCACCGGGTATAATACGCGGAGGAAGTAAGTTTATGTTGTAGTCGTAACGATAAAAACCATAAAGCGCCTTCCTCGAGTAGAGGAGGGCGTTTTTAGTTTCAACGCGAAGGTATAGGAAATAACATGAAGATACTCAAATTTGGCGGGTCATCCGTAGGTTCTGTAGACAGCATCGCTGCGGTGCTTGAAATCGTAAAAAAGTCTTACGACGCTGGTGAGCGGCCCGTTGTAGTACTCTCGGCCATGGCCGGTATGACCAATCTGCTCACCCAGCTTGCCACCGATGCGGCTGAAGGGAAGGATTTCATCGACGGATTGAAAGAAATGGAATCGCGCCATTTTTCCGTCGTAAAACAGCTTATCGCTGTTAAGCGGCAAAATCCGGTATTTACGAAGCTGAAAATTTACCTGAATGAGTTGGAGGATCTCTTGCAGGGTGTTTATAACCTGCGCGAATTGAGTTTGCAAAGCAAAGATCTGATCGTGAGCTATGGCGAGCGATGCTCGGTTTTGCTGGTCAGCAAAATCGCGGAGCAGTATTTTCCGATGGTAGACTTCGTGGATACTACAAAACTTATCCAAACCGATAGCCATTTCGGTAGCGCACATGTAAACCAATCGCTTTCGGAGCAAGCCATCCAGGCGTACGTGGCCGAAAGCGGACAGAAGCTGCTGTTCTTTACTGGGTTTATCGCAGCCAACGGGCAAGGGCGGGTAACCACGTTGGGGCGGGGTGGGAGCGACTACACCGCGGCCATCGTCGGTTCGGCGCTTGGCGCCGAGGCCATCGAAATCTGGACGGATGTGGATGGAATGTTGACGGCCGATCCGCGTATTGTCAAGAAAGCGTTCTCGCTACCCGTGCTTTCCTACACGGAAGCCATGGAGCTGTCGTATTTTGGGGCGAAGGTCATCTACCCCCCAACGATGATCCCTGCGTTTCTTAAGAAGATTCCCATTGTAATCCGTAATACGTTTAATCCGGAGTTTCCCGGTACTGTCATCCAGTATGACAGTGGGAAAACGTCGCTGCCTATTAAAGGCATCTCGTCCATTCCAGCAATTAGCATTATCAATGTAACGGGTGGCGGCATGGTCGGCCGCACAGGTTTCAGTGGCCGGCTGTTCACACTGTTGGCACGTGAGCAGATCAATGTGGTATTAATTACCCAGTCATCTTCCGAGCATAGCATCACGTTTGCCGTGCATCCTGCGGATGCACAGCGGGCAAAGGCACTGATTGAAGCCGAATTCGAGCTGGAATTACTGGCTAATAAGCTGTCGGAACCCGAAATTGAGGAAAACCTCTCCGTGCTAGCCATTGTGGGCGAAAATATGAAACGGACACCGGGTATGTCGGGTAAGCTATTTCATGCCTTGGGCCGTAACGGCATTAATGTCCGGGCAATTGCCCAAGGCTCGTCGGAATACAATATTTCGGTGATTATCAGTCATGATGACCTCGCAAAGGCATTGAATGCCGTGCATGATGCCTTCTTCGCTAAGCTGAATAAAACATTGCATGTGTTTAATGTAGGCACCGGCAATATTGGTTCAACCCTCTTTCGGCAGATACGCGAGCAGCATAGCTTCTTGCTCGATAATAATGATATCGAAATCAAGGTGGTAGCCATCAGTAATTCGCGTAAGATGCTCTTCAATGGCGACGGTATCGCGCTGGATAGTTGGAAAGAACAGTTACATGAATCGGGCGAACAGGCCGATTTGGATTTGTTCGTATCGCGTATGAAACAGATGAATCTGCCCAACTGTGTGTTTATAGACAATACAGCAAGTGAGTTACCGATTCAGTACTACGAAGGGCTGTTCCAATCGAATATCTCGGTGGTAACCTGCAATAAAATAGCCAATTCGGGTCGTTTCGACCAATACCGGCTGCTCCGGGATACGGCCCGCCGGCACGGCGTTGATTTCTTTTATGAGACCAATGTGGGCGCAGGATTGCCGATCGTTCGGGTACTCCGTGACCTGATGATGAGTGGCGATCGGATTGTCCGTATCGAGGCGATTCTTTCTGGCACCATTTCGTACATCTTCAATAACTTTACCGGAGATGCATCATTTTACGATGTGGTGAAAACAGCCCAAGAGCTCGGCTTTACCGAACCCGATCCGCGCGATGACCTGAAAGGGACCGATTTCATGCGTAAAATGCTGATTTTGGCCCGCGATGCCGGATATGCCCTTGAACCGGAGGAAGTGCAGCTGGGGGGTATCTTGCCCGATTCGTGCATCAATGCGGCTTCAGTAGATGATTTCTATCGCGAATTGAAAGCGGCTGATGTACATTTCGACGCATTGAAGAAAAAGGCACAGGAAGAAAATAAAGTGCTTCGTTATATCGGTACGCTGGAAGATGGCCAGGTGAACATCGCGCTGGAAATGGTAGATGGTGGCCATCCCTTCTTTGCTCTGTCCGGCAGCGATAACATCATTTCGTTTACTACGGAACGGTATAAGGAACGGCCGTTGGTCGTTAAAGGCCCAGGTGCCGGAGCGGAAGTGACCGCAGCTGGTGTGTTTGCGGATTTAGTGAATGTAGGTGCGTAATCAAAGGACATCCATGGAAAAGGAACAGGTACATGTGTTTGCACCGGCTACGGTGGCTAATATGATTTGTGGGTTTGATGTGTTGGGGTTCGCTCTTGACGAGCCCGGTGATGAGGTACGCATCCGGAAGGTCGAAAAGCCCGGGGTTCATCTGGTTGAAATAACAGGTGACGATGGACGTTTGCCCCGCGAAGTAACAAAAAATACGGTAAGTGCCAGCGTACTGACCTATTTGCAACATGTTGGACGGACAGACATTGGTGTAGCGATTGAACTGCATAAGCAAATGCCTATCGGCAGCGGTTTGGGGTCGAGTGCGGCAAGTACCGTGGCAGGGCTCTTCGCCATCAATACGTTACTGGGCAACCTGCTGTCGCGCAAAGAATTGCTGCCCTTTGCAGTGCAGGGCGAGGAACTGGCTTGTGGCCACGGACACGCAGACAACGTGGCTCCTGCATTGATGGGCGGGATTACCTTGATCCGTGGATATGACCCACTTGATGTAGTGAACCTGCCGGCGCCTCCGTCGCTATTCGCTTCAGTAGTGTTCCCGCACGTGGATGTGCCTACGCGCGATGCGCGGCAGATGATCCGAACGAAGGTAGCACTGAGGGAAGCCGTAACCCAGTGGGGAAACATTGCTGGACTGGTGGCAGGACTTTTTAGTGACGATTATGAGCTCATCGGGCGGAGTATGCACGATGTGCTTATTGAGCCCACACGGGCCATCCTAATTCCCGAGTTTTACGAGATGCGCCGGGTGGCCATGGAATCGGGAGCACTTAGCTTCGGTATCTCAGGCTCGGGACCATCTGTCTTTGCGTTTTCGCAAAGTAAAGAAGCGGCCGAGCGCATTACGGCTGCCGTGCAGGAACTCCTCAATCGGCAGGCCATCGATAGCAACGGCTATGTCTCGGCCATCAACACCACGGGACCAAAAGAAATAGGTGATTAAATCGAATCAGACAACCATGCAATTATACAGTACAAACAATACGGATTTACGTGTGCCGTTCAAAGAAGCGGTATTTAATAGTTTGCCGGCAGATAAAGGTTTATACATGCCGGAAACCATTCCGACACTGGATGCATATTTCATCCAGAACCTCTCGCAGTTTACCTTCCAGGATATCGCATTTAAGGTTGCTTCGGCACTGATTGGCGATGCCATCCCAGTAGCTGATTTGCGCCGTATCATCGATGATGCCATTGACTTCGAGGCACCGGTGCGCCCGCTGGAGAGCGGTATGGCCGTTTTGGAACTGTTCCATGGACCCTCACTGGCTTTCAAGGATTTCGGTGCTCGCTTTATGAGCCGCGTGATGGCTGCACTTTCGCAAACGGACGAGCGAGTGCTCGACGTATTAGTGGCAACCTCCGGCGACACCGGCGGAGCAGTAGCGCTGGGTTTTTTGGGTGTACCGGGCACACGGGTGACAATCCTCTACCCGAAGGGTAAGGTGAGTCCTGTGCAGGAATTGCAGCTAACTACCAACGGCCATAATATCCGAGCCATCGAAGTGGACGGCACATTCGACGATTGCCAGGCGCTGGTTAAAGAAGCATTCAATGACCCAGGGCTGAAAGCGGCATTACGGCTTACGTCGGCCAACTCAATCAACATCGCACGGCTTATTCCGCAGACCTTCTATTACTTTTATGCGTATGCCCAACTACAGGCACAGGGCATGCGGGAAGTAGTTTTTTCAGTACCCAGCGGTAATTTCGGTAATATCGGAGCGGGCCTATTGGCTTACAAGATGGGACTACCCGTGACCCATTTTATTGCAGCTACCAACGTGAATGATACCGTGCCGCGCTTTTTGAAGGATGGTCGGTATGAGCCGCGTCCATCGGTGCAGACGTTGGCCAATGCAATGGACGTAGGTAACCCTAGTAATTGGGTGCGTATTATGGATATGTTCAACAACGACAGAGCGTCATTAAAGCGATTGGTTTCGTCGTACACCATCACTGATGCAGAAACACGGGATGCAATCCAAGCGATATTCGACCAGTATGGTTACATTGCCTGTCCCCATACGGCCATTGCTTGGTCAGCGGCTAAGCGCTATCGCGAGGAGTACCCCGGAACATATGCAGCGGTTTTTCTATCTACCGCGCACCCCTGTAAATTTCCCGACGTTTTTCCACAAGAGCTTGTTACGAAGATAACTACCCCAGTGCAAGTGAGCCAGCTGGAAGGTAAGGAAAAGCAGACTATAACACTGGATGTGAACTTCGGAGCATTCAAGGATTATTTGATGACTGGGAGCTAGGTTAATACCCCTCGAATTTCATCCACGCATCTTCGTCGCGACCAAAAAAGAACTGCTTCTGGTGGAGGATTTCCGCCAAAATCTCGATATCATCAGCGATGAGCGCTCCCGGCTGCCGAAGGTGGTTGGGATGATGGATAATAAACACGTTTCCGTTTTTCACTGCTGCCGTTTGCGCCCATTCGGGTTGGGTGAGCAGTACGGGAAATGCAGTTAGTAACCGGGGTATCGGGCTTTCACTGACCACAACGATAACATCGGCGTTTGCTACATCTGCGGATGCGCTGATGGGAATGCCCCCTGCAATTCGTGCAATGGTTTCCAGGTACGTGTCATTGATGAGCTGAACAGGCGAAATGTTGCTCAGAAATAACACGCGTGGTTTATTTTCGTCAGCAATAAACTTTAGCTTATGAATAATAATATTGATGCGCTCTTCGAGGTTTTCGACTAATTGTCGGGCTTTCGGTGCTACCTGAAGTGTGTCGCCTACGGCGTGGATAGCGGTGTAGATGGTATCGGGTGTGTGAGCGCGCACGAGTTCGTCGTACGTCGGCGCCTGCTCCAATAAAGGTAAGCAGGCTGCGTCGATTTCAAGGGCAGTCAATATACTGTGGAGAGATAGGCGGGTACTTTGCATGGATGCAAAGGTACACAAGCAACCCCATTATCGCCACAGCCATACTTTAAAAACATGAACATCAGGTAACGAAATAAACGACGCGTTCAATTGGATGCGCTCTAGGACCACTTCGCTTTTCGGCTGTTTTGCTACTAGTATCAAGCCCACGAAAAATGGAATAACAAGTAATAGAAACGGTGAAATGTTACTGACAAACTTCTTCATCTTCATTATGTTTCAGGGTTAGCGACTCACATCAATTTCTCTTGCACACTACAAATAAACTGATTATCGATTTGCTTCGAAAAAGTTTTAGACCAACGGCAAGATTTTGTAGACCAACCGGATTTTGGCGTTTGTCTGTCGAAATAACGGATTGGCCGATGGAACGGGAGTGTTTGTCGATAACCACCGTAGATATTGGTGACCTAGTCCTATATTTGTAATTATGCTTAAAAACAAGGCAGTTTTAGCTCACGGATTGGTATGGTTGGTGCTGCTGGCCGTATTGTTCCTGGTGAACTCAAGGGAGCGTCCGGCTCATGCATTTATCCTTATCCTACTATACGGCGCGTTGAATGTCTCCATTTTCTATATGCACTATTTCTTAATCAACCCGCTGTTGATCGGTACCGGTCGGTACTGGCGGGCACTCACCTATATGGCCGTTGTCTTGGTGGTGTCTATTGCGGTTAAATACGGAATCGCCCACTATTACGACGATATCATTCTGCAGTACCGCGATAGTGACGGTCAACAGCAAATGCTGACGCCCTTACAGTATATGGTAATGGCATTGATTTCCGGACTGTTTTTTATGCTACTCAGTACCGCGGTGTATGTAGTCTCATCTAATTTCAAGACGCGGGAGGACCGCAAGAGTTTGGAAACGGAGAAACTGAATGCCGAACTGGCTTTCTTGCGATCGCAGATTAATCCCCATTTCCTTTTCAACTCGCTGAATAGTATCTATTCGCTGGCCTATAAGAAATCGGAGAAGACCCCAGAGGCTATCCTCAAGCTATCGGAAATTATGCGGTACATGCTATACGAAAGCAACGAGGATTTGGTGCTGTTGGAGGAAGAGATCAATTACCTCGAAAATTACATCGATTTGCAGAAATTGCGTTTTAAAGAAAAAGTATATGTAGACCTGCATGTTGATATCGATGTCGAGGGGCACCGCATCATGCCGTTGCTGCTGATATCGTTTCTCGAAAACGCATTTAAGCACGGAGTATCAACCGATAAACACAAGCCCATCCGTATCGACATCAGTGTGAAGAACGGGCGGTTGAACTTTAAAGCCGAAAATGCTAAGAACCAGTTAAATAAAGACCAGACAAAAGGCGTAGGAATGACTAACCTCAAGCGGAGACTGCAATTGGGGTATCCGGACCGACATACCATCAACATCGTAGAATCGGAATATTATTACAGTAGTGAACTTTTCATATATTTATAGCCCCAAAGGATAGCCCATGGTACGATGTATTGCTGTAGACGACGAGCCGCTGGCATTAGATATTATCGCTGATTATGTTGCCAAGGTACCTGAACTAACACTGGTAACCAGTACAACAAATGCCATTGATGCACTTGCCTTGGTACAGAATGGCGAGGTGGATTTAGCATTTCTGGATGTACAGATGCCCGAACTAACTGGAATACAATTCCTGAAAATCATCAACGGCAAATGCGATGTGATTCTGACGACGGCCTATCCGCAGTATGCGTTGGATGGATATGAGCTTAATGTGGTGGACTATTTATTGAAGCCAATTGCGTTCGATCGGTTTTACCGCTCTGTACAGAAAGTGTTGAATAACCGCGCCCAACAGACGCTCCAGCCTGTCGCCGCCTCGCTGCCAAGTGATGCAGTGGATTTTATTTTTGTTAAAACGGAGCATAAGATACAGCGCGTGGACCTCGACGACATCCTGTATATCGAAGGGCTCAAAGATTATATATCCATCTACACCGCAGATGAGCGGATCGTGACCCTTCAGAACATGAAGAAGATGGAAGATATTCTGCCCTCCAATCGGTTCATACGTGTACACCGATCGTATATTGTTGCGTTGGATAAGATTGCCAGCATTGAGCGTGGCCGTATCTTTATCGAAGATAAAATCATTCCGGTGGGGGATACCTACCGCGATGGATTTTATAAGCATATTGGTGACAGAAATGGGTGATTCGAGTTTTAAAATCTTATCATCCCTAGCCAATGAGATTGTATTGCTCGGTGGCTGTAAATCAAATCGTAATGCAATCTTGTTTTAGTTTTCTCGCTTTATTTTGCATCCTTCTTCTTGAAAGTGTCGGTTACGCGTCTGAAAGAAAGCCACAAATAGACGGCCCTAATAATTCAGGTATAGCCGGAATCCATGCTATGGGGAACGGACGGTTATGTGTCTATGGACAAGAGGCAAATATTTTGCAGGCTTTTGGTCCGCCGTATTCTGCTCCCGGCATGTTTGAAATGGTCTTGGCAGACGATCTGGATGTTGTGTCGGATCGTATTCCAAAGAGCGCTGTTTGGACACATAAACTCATTCACAAAACAGATGGGAAGCGAGATGTCGCTACCGTTCACCGCGATTTTGTTACGTCACAGCACCATAGCTATATCCGCACTGCTCAAACCAACTCAGAGGTAAACTACCATATCCGAATAAAGCTGGAAGACCGGTACCATCCATTCGGTGAAAAAATCACGGTCAAACAGTGTCCGGCAGATCAATTGCCTGAAGGTGTTAACAAGCTTTTCAATATCATTATCGCGCCTGGCGTACCTTTTTACAGTACCTATAAATCTCCGCGGGGATACCATTATCAACTGCTTGTTACGGGTGCCGCTACACTGGAATTCATCGATGCCGAACACAAAGACATTCGGCTTACCTTTGATGAAGGGGAGGGGAAATTGATGCTTATTGCTGGCACGACAGCTGAGGAGGCCGCTCAATTGACCCAAAAAATACTCAACAGCCCTACCGAGCAACTATATAAGGAAACGCTCCAAGACTGGGAAAAGTTTGCTTCGGCACAAGTTGACGTACCTCAAGGCCCATTGAACAGACGACAACACAGTGATTTGGTGCAGGCGGCAGACGATATCAGTGTACTTATCAAAAGCCAGCAAGCCGATGAGGGAGGTGTACTGGCGGGAATTATCTACCATATGGGGTATGTGCGGGATCAATATGGAGTATCACGGGCACTGCTTGCCTTGGGCCATAATCAGGAAGCGAAAAGGGTACTGAATTTTTATTACGGCGTATGGAAGAAGTTCGGCTTTATAAAAAACGCCCAGTCGATGGGTTATGACGGCTTGTTTCATATCCACGAAAACGATGATGTTGAAATCACTGGTTTCTTGGTGATGCAGGCATTCGATTATTATCAAAAGACCGGTGATATCGAATTTTTACGGGAGATCTTACCGATGCTCCAATGGGCGACTGAAATGCAGCAGAAGCATATCATCGACGGTATGCTCCCCTTCAATGGTGACGAAACTTATATAGCAGGAGGAGTCGTCCCCCGTAAAGTGATGTATCACGGATCGGCTGAATCGACGTTGCTTTTTATCGAGGGGAGTGAGCAACTGCTCAAGTTTGTTAGAACACACGGTCTTTGGGATACAGACAAAATAACCGCGCTTGAGCAGGATGTGATCTCGTGTAAAGCGAATTATCGCGTGAATTTCTTTAGGGATGGGAAGCTTTACATCAACAATCCTGTCCGCGAAGCAAAAGAGAATTTTCCTGCAACCCGCGCAGGTGTGTGTCTTTTTCCGGGCCACCCGGACTATTTTACGTAAACTTATCACTACAAAGGAAGTCTATATTTCTGTGCGGATTGCATGAAAAAAGATCATAGCCAAGTGGAGATGCCTACCGAGGAATATTTCCAGATTCCCTCAGCAAATCTCTTTCCGATTTACATCAATGCTCACCTCTTTACACCGGAGGAGAAAGAACGTATGATGCAAGAGGTAATTGATCTCTACCTAGAGACGGGGCGTCTCTCTAGTTTGAATCGTATCCTCGGCTACGACTATGGTATGTTCCTCTACGCCTTGGCTGAGACCAATCATCCACTTGCGGGTGAAGTCTACGCCAAGATGATGGGTCTGCGCGATGGTGCAGGTGCATGGGTAGAGTACTATATCGACGAAAAGCCGAGCGGCTGCGGATGTCGCCCTTGGGAGAGTGGAATCAACATTGAAGCCGCACTTCGTTATGCAAATACTCACAAATGAGCGGAGTCTGCCTTCCGCAGATTTGGAGATGCGCCTGATCGTAACCGCGGGTTCAGCTGTTATACAAAAGGGGCATTCCCTGGCGTCTGGCACACCGTATTGAACTTTCCGACCGTGGCGATGCACTTAGGTTGGAAACGAAGATAAAAAAGCGTGGGGCAGGGCGCTTTTTATCCGACCTGAATTGAATTTTTTTTTATCTTTGCACTCCCAATCGGGTTGTAGCGTAGCCAGGTATCGCGCCAGCATGGGGTGCTGGAGGTCGTGGGTTCGAATCCCGCCAACCCGACAATTGAACTTGAACCCTTGTGAAAGCGAGGGTTTTGTTGTTTTTAACGCAGGCCAGATTTGCTTGATCCTTCCTTTTTTTTAAATGTCACCCACGCATCGTTTGCTGTGAAGTCAAAAACGAAGTGACCACAATAAGATTTGTAATCCGGCAGTGCCGGATGTACCCATCAAAAACCAAATATCAGTGGGAAAAAAATAGTAACAATGAGCGCCCATAAGCTGTAAATCGGAAGGTATCCTGAAACGACCCCTCGGACGGCAGCAATGGGAGCATTCCTAAAAAGTACCTTGAATAGTTGAACAAGTACCGATAGCAGATTGATCAGTACCAGCAGGTTGGCACCCAGCACGGCTGCCCGGTTAGGCGTTATGCCCCATTCGCTAATCCGGAATAAGATAGCCGAGAGCGCGACCGCGTTTACAACTACCGTCACGACCACTAGCAACGTTAAGACCCAAATCTCTATGCGGTTTTTCGCTGTATATGACGTACCGGCAATTGAAAAAAAGACAATAGCCATTACCCCAACCAGCAAGATGTTGAAAACCACTAAAAAATCTCGGTCGGTATAAGGGTCTTTCCCACCGTAAGCCATCGCTAACAGGTAGATAAGCAACATCACCAAAACAAGCGGACAAAATATCCGGGCGATTACCGGGGAGACTTTGCCTACCAATTGCGGATTGGTTTGGGTTAGGTAGGTCGCTATCAAAGGCGTTACAGCTAGGCCGGTAATTCCAATATATTGAGCGTAGAGATCTTCAATATCAAATCCGATAGCTGAAAATAAGCCAATGGTAATGCCGGTGAGTATGGCACCTGCGATAACGATCAACGCCATCATAACCAATAAATCACCATTATACGTAAGGAATTTTATTCGTTGCTCCCGTTTGTTTGGCGTATTTCCAACGAATGCAAGACCCGTTGCCGACCATAGCACGGGGATGAGGTGAAGGCATGACAATACAACGGTATCACTTGTTGGTATATTGGGGAGCAGGTTGATGAAAACTGCGCAGACCAACATTGCACTTATTGGCAACGCGGTTTTAAGGATAGGCTGTTTATGCTCCCTCGCAAAATACAATGCCAAAAAAGGGAAGACAATGAAACCAATATTTCGGGAATAGAAAAGCGCTTCGTCTATCCCGAATAATGAAGGAAACTGCGCGATAAGGCCGGCGATGGCAGACGCGATGATGACAAAGAGAATTTTCCGTTTTGTGCCCCAATGAATGATTTCGCTGTCATAGTTTAACCGCTCGTTCCAATAATCCGCGACGATGTTGCCGCTAAGTGTCGGGTATAGGGTATTGAAGGCCTGCTTAAATGCCGTGCGGTTTGCCCGATACAGTGTCTCGAGCTTTTTGGGATCGTTGAGATGGGCGTGGATTTCTGTTTTCATGATTTTTCTGGGGTAAAACCTGTTTTTGTTTTTAAATAATTAAAAAGAACTTTGATTTACAAAGTGATAATTTAAAAAAATATAATGCCTATTTGCGTATTCATCGCTGTGATTCAATTAATTGTTGCAGGGCCGTTAAATGGTTGTTGAATGCAGACTGACCTGTCTTTGTTATAAAGTATTGTGTGTTGGGCTTCTTGCCGACGAACGATTTGTTTACACCAATGAACTGCTCCTTTTCCAAAGCCTTGATATGGCTTGCCAGGTTGCCATCGGTGACGTCGAGAAATTCTTTCAGCGCGTTGAAGTCGAGCGTGTCATTCACAGCCAACGCTGACATGATACCCAGCCTCACCCGGCTTTCGAATGCTTTATATAGTCCGTTTATTGCTAATTTCACTTTTCAGCTAATTATTTTCCGCTTTGCTGCTGAGGGCTCGATGTAAATCATGAGTCGCCCTGTGTGTCAATATGATTTATGTTTCGGTTTCGTAACGATAATGGATGTAGATACCATACACAATATGCAATACGCCGAAGCCGATAGCCCAGCAAAGTAACCCGTAGCCGATAAAATACGTGCCGATGAGTCCAAGTGCAATTTCCATCAGTCCCAAAACTTTAACGGCCCCGTAAGTGAAACTGCCGGCACCATAGAGTGCTAAACCATAAAAGATGAGCGAAAAAGGTGCAGCTAAGCCAACTATTCCGTGGGCAAGTAGTGCGAGGATCAACAGCCCTCCCGTAACGAGGGGGACAGCCATGTTGATAACGAGTCGACGGGATGTGGTATTCCAGAGCTTTTCGCCCCGTTTGTGTGATTTGCGCTGCGAAAGAAAGATAGCGGTTCCGACTGCCAACAGCAAAGTACCGAATGCCAAAGACAATATCTGGGGAGGGATAGGTAATGCCATTGAGGCTGCGCCGGTCTGCGGGATTATTTCGCTTGGATTGAAATCGAGCACTGCATACGTCAAATAGGCGGCTGCTAACGCATAGATACCGGCCATAACGCCCGCCCAACCCGAAAGCGATAAGAACTTCGACGTCCGCTCCATCATCGAACGGATTTCGGCGATATCCCCTATATAGTCCTTTTCTTTCTTCATCTGAAAGTACTTTTTTTTTCAAAGTTAAATAAAAAATTGAATATGCAAGGGTGGGGTGATTTTTTTCGTAAGAAAGTGATACTTTTGCACACCATATCGACCAAAAGCGGGATGTAGCGCAGCCCGGTAGCGCGCTTCGTTCGGGACGAAGAGGCCGCAGGTTCGAATCCTGTCATCCCGACCAACTAAAGTGACCCTTGCGAAAGCAGGGGTTTTTCATATAATGGGGTTGTGAAGTAGCTGCACTTAACGTAAGCGAAATACGTTCAAGTAATATTCGATACATCCGGATTAAAAATTACTTGTCGCTTGCGAATGGAATGAACCGCCGACTCAATACGTGTAGATACTTTGTATATACGGATATGGTGCATGTATACGCAGTGTATACAGTGAAAAATAGTTGCCGGATTCCTCTTCCGGTAACTTTGCTCCGATTGTTTTTGATCCACTTTCTTAACGAAAATGGGCCTATGAAATCTATTCGGATATCAAGGCTGACCTTACTCGTATCGGTAAGGGTAATGTTGGCAATATGCGTCGTATTCTATTTACTTTCTTTTTTTCCCTGCAATTATCGGGTGCGCTGCTGCAAGCGCAGACCGTGATATATGTTTCGCCGACTGGTAATGGGGATGGATCTTCTTGGGTGCAAGCCAGTAGTTTAGCTGATGCGGTGGATAATGCTGTCGCAAGTGACGAATTATGGTTAGCACAAGGCGTCTATGAGATTACCGAAACGTTGGCGTCGAATATCTCTTCATTTTCGGCCGGTATCAGTATGTATGGCGGATTTGATGAGACCGAGACAACCTTGAATCAACGAGATTACGAAAATAATGAAACCATACTGGATGGACTTTTTGAGCAACGGATTATATATGCGGATCATGATATTACAGTAGATGGTATTACATTCCAAAACGGATTTGTTGAAGGAGAATATGAAGGAGGTGGGGCTATTTATGGCCGTAGTGGAGTCATTCTTCGGAATTGTGTTTTTCGGGACAATATTTCGGAAGGCAGTCGGGGCGCGGGTGCGGTGTTCGCTTGGGGATCGTTTTCTTCCGAATTACTGATCGACAATTGTTTGTTTGAAAATAACCGAACACAAAGTTATGCAGGTTCTGCCAATGGTGGTGGGGCGATCCACATCTGGATGAATAATACCTTTATTCGAAATTCGACATTTAAGGATAATGCCTCACATAATACTGGCGGAGCAATTTATACGTGGTCTGGTAACACCGTATCGATTGACGTTTGTGTTTTTGAAAATAATGAAAGTGATGGCGCGGGCGGTGCGATTAATACGAGGTCGATACTTAACCTATCAAACACCGTGTTTATCGGGAACAGCAGTGCTGGAACGGGTGGAGCTATTTATAACGGTGAGGAATTAACAGTGAACCGTACTACCTTCACTGACAACGTAGCAAATAGCAATGGAGGCGCGATCCATAATGGACTATCGTCAACAGCAACTGTTGCTAATGCCATATTCAATAATAACCGAGCCGCTAACCAAGGTGGCGCAATCTATAACGCCGCAGGTCTAAGCGTCTCCAATGCCACTTTTGTCGGCAACCAAAATCAAGCGATAGCGTTCATAGACTATACAGGGGCATCTTACTTTTCGCGCATATACAACAATATATTTTATAACAATACATCTTCCGGTGGTCTTTCTCCAGATATTTTTTCAACCAGGACTTGGGATGATTCGTTTGATGTGGATATCAGAAGAAATATCTTACAAGTATCTATCGGTAATCCGAACCACGGCTCTAATAATTTAGTCGGAATAGACCCCGTATTCCAAGGTCTATCCGGCGGCGATTTTAGTCTACAGAGTAACAGTCCTGCTATCGAATACGGAAGGAATACATTTTATACCGCTGTTGCAGGAACCGTACCGGCATCGGACAGTGACTTGGCTGGAAACAATAGATTATTTGGTGACCATATCGACGCGGGAGCTTACGAACATCAATCAACTTCGACATTAACGCCGCCTAGCTGTACTACACTTTCTAGTCCGGCGGATGGCGATACCAATGTTGCCGTTACGTCGCCTATTCAGTGGAATGCTGCGGCTGAAGCCACAGGTTATCGTATTTCCATTGGAACGTCGTCTGGAGCGACCGATATCGAAGATAACTTGGATGTAGGTAATACAACTACATACGCACCGTCTATTGATTTGCCGGAGAATGCGAGTATTTATTTGACGGTTGTTCCGTACAACACCGCAGGGGATGCTGTTGGATGTTCGGAAGAAAGCTTCACCGTGGAAACTTTGGTAACGGTCCCCGGGTGTGCGACAAACATAACGCCTGCCAATAATGCCACGGATGTACCGGTGGATGCTGACATGACGTGGGATGCCGTTGCCGGCGCGGATGGCTATTACGTAATCATCGGCACCGCGCCGGGTGGATCGGATATCGCCGACAACGTCGATGTATCAAGTACGAGCTACAACCCACCAACTGACTTCCCGGAAAACGAGACCATCTATGTCACCGTTGTTCCCTACAACGCAGCTGGCGAAGCCACCGGATGCTCCGAGATCAGCTTCACCACGGAAACCCTGCTTACCGCTCCCGAT
>Ga0182739_1000152_pt1 | contig 134135 bp, 115 predicted proteins | sample eDN5th30CBELigBY_FD_128873 | JGI IMG/M metagenome (GOLD analysis project Ga0182739, IMG submission 128873) | Enriched backyard soil microbial communities from Emeryville, California, USA - eDNA 5th pass 30_C BE-Lig BY (version 2) (version 2) | ecosystem: Environmental > Terrestrial > Soil >...
GCAGCAGCACGGCGACGTGGTCGACGGCCGCAAGATCCAGGTCATCCTGCGCGACGACGGCGGCCTGCAGCCTGAAAACACCAAGCGCATCGCCCAGGAAATGGTCATCCAGGACAAGGTCAACGTGCTGGCCGGCTTCGGCCTGACCCCCCTGGCCTTCGCCGCCGCCCCGGTGGCCACCCAGGCCAAGGTGCCCATGGTGGTCATGGCCGCGGCCACGTCGTCCGTCATCAAGAAGTCGCCCTATATTGTGCGGACTTCTCAAACGCTGCCTCAAATCACGACCCCTCTGGCCGATTGGGCCGCAAAGAATCCCAAGATCAAGACTGCCATCACCCTGATCAGCGACTACGGTCCCGGTCATGATGCTGAGAAATTTTTCATCAAGAACTTTACCGATGGAGGCGGTAAAGTTCTTGAGAGCATCCGCGTCCCGCTGCAAAACCCCGACTTCGCGCCGTTCCTGCAGCGCGTGAAAGACGCCAAGCCCGATGCCGTGTTCGTCTTCGTGCCCTCCGGCCCCGGCGCCGCCCTGATGAAGCAGTTCAAGGAAAAAGGCCTGGCCCAGGCCGGCATCCAACTTATCGGGGCAGGCGATTTGCTTGATGACGATCTGTTGCCGGCCATGGGCGACGAAGCGCTGGGTGTCGTGACTTCGCAACCCTATTCCGCCGCCCACGATTCGCCGGAGAACAAAGCTTATGTCGCTGCATTCAAAAAAATGACCAACGACAAAATGCGCCCAAATTTGATGGCTATGGGCGGCTATGACGGCATGCATCTCATCTATGCCGCTCTCAAGAAAGCCGGCCCCAACGCCACGGGTGACCAGCTTCTGGCGACCATGAAGGGCATGAGCTGGGTCAGCCCGCGCGGGCCGGTCACCATTGATCCGCAAACCCGCGACATCATCCAGAACGTGTATATCCGCAAAGCCGAAAAGGTCAACGGCCAGATCTACAACGTCGAGTTCGAAACCATCCCCAACGTCAAGGACCCAGCTGCGTAGGGGAATTTGCCAGACTGGCTGCGGGGGAGCTCCGGCGTGAACTAAGGCCGCGAACCCGGCAGCTCGCGGGGCTAGCTCTCCAGCAGCGGCTTCAAATACCTGCCCGTGTAGCTTTGCGGGCAGGCGGCGATGTCCTCCGGCGTGCCCTGGGCCACGATCTCGCCGCCGCCGTTGCCGCCCTCGGGCCCCATGTCCACCACCCAGTCGGCGGTCTTGATGACGTCCAGGTTGTGTTCGATGATGACCACGGTATTGCCCGCATCCACCAGCTGGCGCAGGACTTCCAGCAGCAGCGAGATATCCTGGAAGTGCAGGCCGGTGGTGGGTTCGTCCAGGATGTAAAGCGTGCGGCCGGTGCTGCGCTTGGACAGCTCCTGCGAGAGCTTCACGCGCTGCGCTTCGCCGCCCGACAGGGTGGTGGCGCTTTGCCCCAGGCGTATGTACGACAGGCCCACGTCCATCAGGGTCTTGAGCTTGCGCGCCACCGAGGGCACGGGCTCGAAGTAGGCCAGCGCCTGCTCCACGGTCAAATCCAGCACTTCGCTGACGTTGCGGCCGCGATAGCGGATTTCCAGCGTTTCGCGGTTGTAGCGCTTGCCGCCGCAGACGTCGCAGGGCACGTACATATCCGGCAGGAAATGCATTTCCACCTTGACCACGCCGTCGCCCTGGCAGGCTTCGCAGCGCCCGCCCTTTACATTGAACGAGAAGCGCCCGGGGTCGTAGCCGCGCGTGCGCGACTCCGGTACGCCGGCGAACAGTTCGCGTATGGGCGTGAACATGCCGGTATAGGTGGCGGGGTTGCTGCGCGGCGTACGCCCTATGGGGCTTTGGTCGACATTGATGATCTTGTCGAAATGCGACAGGCCGTCCAGCGACTCGAAGGGCGCCGGTTCGGCCTGGGCGCGGTGCAGTTCGTGCGCGACGGCGGTGGCCAGCGTGTCGTTGATCAGGGTGGATTTGCCCGAGCCCGAGACGCCGGTGATGCAGATCAGGCGGCCGGCCGGCAGCGCCAGGTTGACGGACTTCAGGTTGTTGCCCGTGCAGCCCTCCAGGCGCAGCCATGGCAGGTCGGGGGTGACGGGCCGGCGCGGCGGTATGGCGATGCGCCGGGTTCCGGTCAGGTACTGGCCGGTGAGCGACTCGGGGTTCTGCGCCAGCTCCTGCGGCGAGCCCTGGGCCACGATGCGCCCGCCATGCTCGCCGGCTCCCGGGCCCATGTCGATGATGAAGTCGGCCGAGCGGATCATGTCTTCGTCGTGCTCGACCACGATGACGCTGTTGCCCAGGTCGCGCAGGTGCTGCAGGGTTTCGATGAGGCGGTCGTTGTCGCGCTGGTGCAGGCCGATTGAAGGCTCGTCCAGCACGTACATGACGCCGGTCAGGCCCGAGCCGATCTGGCTGGCCAGCCGGATGCGCTGCGCCTCGCCGCCCGATATCGTGTCGGCGCTGCGGTCCAGCGACAGGTAGTTAAGGCCTACGTTGTTCAGGAATTGCAGCCGGGCTTCGATTTCACGGATGATGCGCTCGGCGATTTCCTTCTTGGCCCCGCTGAGCTCGAGCTCGCGGAACCAGGTGAGGCAGGCGGCCAGCGACAGGGCTTCGACCTCGTAGATGGGGCGACCGTGGCGCTGGAACTCGCCCGGCTCGTTGCCGATGAGCACGTTGCGCGCCTCGACGCGCAGGCGCGAGCCCTGGCACTCCGGACAGGTCTTGGTGTGGCGGTACTTGCCCAGCTCTTCGCGCACGGCGCTCGAGTCGGTTTCACGCCAGCGTCGCTCCAGATTGGGAATGACGCCTTCGAAGGGATGTTTCTTGACGGTGCTGCGTCCTTTCTCGTTCAGGTAGAGAAAGGCGATTTCTTCTTCGCCCGAGCCGTAGAGCACGCGGTTCTGGACCTCTTCGCTCAATTCCTCGAAGGGGGTTTCCAGTTCGAACCCATAGTGCGCGGCCAGGCTGGTAAGCAGGGTGTGCGTAAAGGCGTTGCGCTTGTCCCAGCCGCTGATGGCTCCACTGGCCAGGCTGAGCCCCGGAAACGCCACGACCCGCTTGGGATCGAAGAAATCCACGTGGCCCAGGCCGTCGCAGGCGGGGCAGGCGCCCACGGGGTTGTTGAAGCTGAATAGCCTGGGCTCGAGCTCGGTCAGGCTGTGCTGGCAGACGGGGCAGGCGTAGCGGCTGGAAAACGCCTGCTCCTCGCCGGTGTCCATATTGAGAGCGATCGCCCGGCCGTCGGCCAGCTTGATGGCGGTTTCGAAGCTTTCGGCCAGGCGCTGCTGGCTTTCGGGCCTGACGCGCAGGCGGTCGATGACCACGTCCAGATCGTGCTTCTCGGTCTTTTTAAGGGGCTCCAGGCGGTCGATCTCGACCATTTCGCCATCGACGCGCAGGCGCACGAAGCCCTGCGCCTGCAGACTGGCGCACTCGTCCTCGTAGCTGCCCTTGCGCGCGCGCGCAACCGGGGCAAGGATCGCCAGGCGCGTGTCGGGTGCCCAGGCCATGGCCTTGTCGACCATCTGGCTGACGCTTTGCGCCTGCAGGGGCAGGCCGTGGTCGGGGCAGTAAGGGGTTCCGACCCGCGCGTACAATAGGCGCAGGTAGTCGTGGATTTCAGTAATCGTGCCCACGGTGGAGCGCGGGTTGTGGCCGGCGGACTTCTGCTCGATGGAGATCGCCGGCGACAGGCCTTCGATCAGGTCGACGTCGGGCTTGTCCATGAGCTGCAGGAACTGGCGCGCATAGGCCGACAGGCTTTCCACATAGCGCCGCTGGCCTTCGGCATACAGCGTATCGAACGCCAGCGACGATTTCCCCGAGCCGGAAAGACCCGTTACCACGACAAGCTTGTGGCGGGGCAGGTCTACGGAAATATTCTTGAGGTTGTGCGTACGGGCGCCCCGGATGCGAATCGCGTCCATCAGGTTCTTTCAGGTTTTTCAAAGGCTAACTTGCTACTATAGCGCGCAGCGCTGTTTCGTGCGCAGTCGCACAGGCGTAATTAATGTAAGGCTTCTTTATTCATGAGCAATCCCAACGGAACACATGGCACACATGGCACACATGGCGCCCATCGCCCAAGGGCGCGGGTCAGGCTGAAACTGACGCCGGTGGAGCGCAAGGCCAGCGTGACCTTGGCCTTGCTGTTCGCCGCGCGCATGCTGGGTCTGTTCCTGCTGACGCCTATTTTTGCCGTGGCGGCCACCACCATTCCGGGCGGCAACGACGCGGCCAAGGTCGGTCTGGCGCTGGGCGCCTACGGGCTGACCCAGGCGATCATGCAGATTCCCCTGGGCATGGCCTCGGACCGCTTTGGCCGGCGCCCGGTCATTGTGTGCGGCATGGTGCTGTTCATTGTCGGCGGCGTGATCTGCGCCCTGGCGTCGAATATCGACTGGATTGTCGTGGGCCGCGTCGTCCAGGGCCTGGGCGCCATTTCCGCCGCCATTACGGCCTGGGTGGCCGATGCCACCCGGCCCGAGGTGCGCACGCGCGCCATGGCCATGGTGGGTGGCTCCATTGGTTTGTCGTTTGCGGTGTCGCTGGTGCTTTCGCCCCTGCTGGTGGGCGAGTTCGGCTTGTCGGGTCTGTTCTGGGCCATCAGCCTGCTGGGTTTTGTCTGCCTGCTGATCGCGGCCGTCGTGGTGCCGGCGGTGCCGCGCGCCGAGACGCCCATTGTCCAGGTTCGCCCGCGCGACGTCCTGACGCACAGCGACCTGCTGCGCCTGAACTTCGGCGTTTTCTGTCTGCACTTCATCCTGATGTCCATTTTCGTCGTGGCGCCCGGCTTGCTGGCGCGCCTGGGCGGCTACGATTCCGAGCACCTGTGGGAAGTGTATTTACCTGTCATCCTGCTTTCCTTCGTGCTGATGGTGCCCGCCGTTTTCTATACGGAAACGCGCCATGCGCACAAAGTGGCGCTGGAAATCGCCGTGGCCGGCCTGGTCGTGGTGCTGGCGCTCATGCCGCTGGCCAGCAAGGGTTTCGGCTCGACGGTGGTGATGTTCGTCGGCTTCTTCATTGCTTTCAATATCCTGGAGGCCCTGCAGCCCTCGCTGGTGTCGCGCGTGGCGCCGGCGGAGTTCAAGGGGCTGGCCCTGGGGTTCTACAACACCGCCCAGTCCCTGGGGGTGTTTGCCGGCGGTGTTTGTGGCGGCCTGCTGGTCTCGCACGGCGAATCCAAGGTGTTCCTGGCCGCGGCCGCCCTGGCGTTCATCTGGTTCCTGACCGCGCGCGGCTTCCGGCAGGATAAAAGTGTGACTGCGTAGAACTGCGGTGGCTGCTGGTTTAAACTGTCAATTACGGTTTTATCAACGATAATAAGAACATCACGATTTTTCAAAATTTAGGAATTCCACCATGGCCTCAGTCAACAAAGTCATTCTCGTCGGTAATCTGGGAAGGGATCCCGAAGTTCGCTACAGCCCCGATGGCGCAGCTATCTGCAACGTTTCCATCGCCACCACCTCGCAATGGAAGGACAAGGCCTCGGGCGAGCGCCGCGAAGAAACCGAATGGCACCGCGTGGTGTTCTACAACCGCCTGGCCGAAATCGCCGGCGAATACCTGCGCAAGGGCCGTTCGGTGTACGTCGAAGGCCGCCTCAAGACCCGCAAGTGGCAAGACAAAGATACCGGCGCCGACCGCTACAGCACCGAAATCGTCGCCGATCAAATGCAAATGCTGGGCGGCCGCGAAGGCGGCGACGCCTCCATGGGCGGCGGCGGTGATTACTCCTCGGCGCCCCAGCAGCAGCGCAGCCAGCGCCCGGCCCAGCCCCGTCCTGCGGCTCCCCAAGCCGCGCCGGCCGCCAACCTGGCCGACATGGACGACGATATTCCGTTCTAGATCCGACCTGGATTTATTTGTAAACAAGATCCCGGTAAGCTTTGTGCTTACTGGGATTTTTACTTGTTCATTGCCAGAGGTGGTGGCTGGTCAGTCAAGCAGCGCTTGTTATGAGCGGATTTCAGACGAGTTTCATGTCAAGTTTATGGCGACAGTCTCGGGAGTTGGAGGGGCGCTGCATGCTGGATATTTGGTTCGTGGCCGTGTCAAGAAGGCAGCATCCCAGAATATATTTCTGAATTCTGTCTGGGGAAAGCCATTGTGCGTAATATGTGCAAGAGCATCGTCGGCATGGCCGATATCAACGTCTGCACCAACGAAGTCGGCTTAATCAAATTGCTTGTTCTGCCAAGCGTTTTGCAGCAAAAGTTCCTGCGTTATGTTCATGCGGTAAGGAAGCAGAAACACGAAATGCCGGAAAGTGCGAGGAAGCTGGATACATTATTCACCCGTCTGCAATACCGTGCTTTCTCTGGCAAACTCTGGTCATTAAGCTAACTGAACTCTGCCTCATGATCTTGCCCGATATTCAATCTCTGACTGATATTCAATTGCTACGCGAGTCTGTGGACTTGGAGTGCAAGCTTGCACTGGGACGAAATGGGCAGGGTGCTTTACCAGAAGATTTCTGGCCTACTTATAGCGCCTTTGCTAATACAGGCGGCGGTGTTGTGGTACTGGGGTTGCGCGAAAATAACGGTGCTTTCAGCGTAGAGGGCGTGACCAATATTGCGAAGGTGCGCACGGATTTGTTTAACAGCCTTCAGAATCCACAGAAAATCAGCGTTAATCTGCTTGTGGATGCGGATGTGACGGAGTTGGCGTTACCAGAGGGGAACCTGCTCGTCATCCGAATTCCACGTGCAGACCGTAAGCAGCGGCCGGTGTACCTGCGGGGCAACCCGCTTGGCAATACGTACATACGGCGTAATGAAGGTGATCGGCGATTGCTCGAGGAAGACGTCAAGCGCATGCTTGCCGAGCAGTTGGAAGATAGTCGGGACGATCGGATATTGCCAGGATATGGGCAAGCGGATTTGTGCCTAGAGACGCTACGCTCTTATCGCCAGGTGTTTGCCAACCGTGATCCTGGACATCCTTGGAGCACCTTGGATGACGAGAGTTTTTTGTCCCGAATCGGAGGTTGGCGGCAAGATCGTGAAACGGGTGAAAACGGTCTTACGCTGGCCGGATTGTTGATGTTTGGCTGGATGTCCTCCATTCAGGAAGCGTTGCCCAACTATATGCTCGATTACCAGGAGCGCCCTGAAGCCAAAATCGAGCGCCGGTGGATGGATCGAGTCACTTTGGACGGTAAATGGTCCGGTAATTTGTATGATTTCTACCGCAAGGTTTATCTGAAGTTAACTGAAGACCTGAAGGTGCCGTTTTCTTTGGAGCAGGGCGAGCGCAAGGACGAAACCCCCGTGCATGTAGCCCTGCGCGAGGCGTTAGCCAATGTGCTTGTTCACGCAGATTATTCTGAGCGTGCTTCTGTGCTGGTGGTGAAGCGTCCGGATATGTTCGGCTTTCGTAATCCAGGCCTGATGCGAATTCCTCCTGAAATCGCCATTCGTGGAGGAGAACACGATTGCCGCAATCGTACCTTGCACAAAATGTTTCGCTTTGTTGGGGTCGGAGAGCAGGCCGGCTCGGGTATCCCAAAGATTTATGATGGTTGGGCGGAGCAGCATTGGCGCCCACCGGCGCTGTACGAGCGTATCGAGCCTTATAACCAGACCTTGCTTGAGTTGCGCATGGTCGATTTGCTTCCTCAGGCGTTGTTGGCGGATCTGCGTACGTTGTTCGGTGTGAAGTTTGATAGGCTAGAGCGTAATGAGCGACTGATTCTGGCGGCGGCAGCCTCAGAAAAGACAGTGACACATGCCCGAGTCATGGAAATGACGACTCTGCATCCTGTGGATGCGACGCGTTTGTTACAGACCCTGGTCAGAGATGGCTTTCTGGAGGGTCATAACCCGGGCAGGGGAGCTGTGTATTGCTTGCCCGGCGCGGCTATTCCGAAGCCGGAGGAGGTATTTGGAGCAAGCTCCCTACATTTGGATCCGAGCTCCCTACATTTGGATCCGAGCTCCCTACATTTGCCGTTGGTCGTCGACAGTAATTCACCTTTGGAAGAGGAAAAAAACGATAAAAATCAAAGAGATGAAAATGGCCGTCTTATCAGTGAGCAACTGGATATGCCGGTTATCGACTCTCTGGATCTGCTAGCTCCGACATTTCGAGCACAATTGGAAAGCTTGGCGGCAACCCCCCGAGGCAAGAAGAAAATAAGCAAGGCCGAGATGGAGTCGATCATTATTCGCCTGTGTACTGGTCACTACGTGACAGGCAATTGCATTGCGGCATTGGTATCGCGCGACCCAGATGCATTACGTTTACATTATTTGCGATCGTTGGTGCAGGACGGGCGTCTGCGGTTTGCCTTCCCTACGGCACCGACCCATCTCATGCAGGCTTATTGTGCTGCTTAGCCAGGGAAATTTTGGGCGAAGCTAAACGGCCTGTCTACTCTCCAACCCACTGTAATATCGGGTTTTTGGATATTTCGTGTTCGAAAAATCGGCCCCCCCAACCGCAAAGGCTGGTTGAGGGGGGCGGCTTTCTTGAATGCTCGCTTGGCTGTTCTACGCCAAGGGCGCGCCCCGGCGGAATGCTCCGCGTCCGGCGCGTCGATAAACGTCGTTGAGCCGGCGCCGAAGTTCCGCGCCGTCCATGATGCCGACAAGAAACAAGACTCCTCCTGTGACGATGTCCTGTACGAAGGGTTCGACGCGCAATGCAGTCAGGCATGATTGCAGCGCCGACAGCACCAGCACCCCGCCAGCGATGCCTAAAGGGTTGCCTCGGCCACCGCGCAGCGAGACGCCGCCGATAATGGCCGCCGCCGCTGCCGGCACCAGCGTGTTGGACAGGGGCAATGGCGATGCTGCGGCCAGGCTGAAACTCAGCAGTGCGCCTCCGAGCGCCGTGCAGATGCCGGCTAGCATAAACGCGATGATAATGACGCGATTGACCGGTACACCTGCCACCAGCGCTGCTTTCGGGTCGCTGCCGGCTGCGAGCAGATCGCGGCCTGCCCGGGTGCGAGCTACGGCGATGGCGGCGACTGCGAACATCGCCAGCGTCACCAGGAAGCGCAATGACATCGGGCCGATTAGCGGATCATCCATGATCGGCGGGATATTCGCGTTCGCCAGCCGTATTTCCTGGTTGCCGGTTGCGACGTAGGCTAGGCCGGTGGCCGTCAGCAGTCCACCCAGCGTTACGCCGATCGAACTGAGGTTCATGCGCACGATGATCGTGCCCTGCACGATTCCGAAAATCGCGCCTATGGCGACGGCGGCCAGCACGCCCACCACGGGATAGGTTCCGCCGGCAAGTACGGCGACGCAGCCGGCCAACCCCACTACGCCCGCAACCGAGAGGTCGAAGTTGCCGCAAGAATGGTCAGGCCAAGGCCGAGCGCCACGGGGCCCAGTGTGGCGAAGTGTTGCAGCACACTGCGCAGCGTTGCGACAGTCAGTACGGTGTCGCCCCCGAGCGCGGAGAACACGGCAATCATGATCACAAGTAGCAAATATGGCCGAGCAGTGCGATTGTTCCAGAGACTGCGCATTATCGGCTCCTTTTCCATTGCAGAACGATCACGATCAATACCACGACGCCAAGCGTCAGGTGCTGATACTGGGTGCTGAACCCCCTCAAGACCAGAATGGCCTGCAAAATCGCAATGATCAACATGCCGAGCACGGTTCGCACGACCGAGCCGTGACCACCCTGGATCATGGTGCCGCCCACCAGAACGGCGCTGATAGCGCTGTATTCGAACCCCGCGCCGTGCAGGAGGTCTCCCGATCCATAGCGCGAAGCGATGAGAACGGCGGCCACGGAAGTGAACATGCCGGCAAAGCTGTAGGCCCAGGTGGTGCTGCGCCATGGCTCGACCCCCGCGGCCAGTAGGGCGGATGGATTACTGCCCGACAGCATGATGGTGCGTCCGATATTCGTGAAGCTCAGTATCAGTTGGCCCACCACTGCGCACGCGAGGAAGGCGATTAGCGGGCCGGGCACCGGCCCCATATTGCGCTTGAATATGACGGCTTCCGTGCCCATGATGTACAGGCCGTTTCCGTCGGTGATCACGCTCATGATCCCGATGATGAGCGAGAACGCGGCCATGCTGACGATGATGGGGTTGGCGCGCAAATAGCCGATGACCCAGCCCTGCAGGGCGTTGAGCGCGGCGCCGAACAGCAGGGTTATGGTGAATGATGTCCAGGTGCCAAGCGGCAATGTGGCCACGAACACGATCGTGGACGCGGCCAGGCTCGCCCCCAGACTGAACGACATGATGTTCCCGCTGATCGTGATGAATGTCATGCCGACCGCAACGCATCCGACGAACGACATGGCGGACAGCAATGAGCGCAGGCTTGCTTCCGTCAGAAAGCCGGGCGTGGTCAACGCGAAAGCCGCCAGTGCCAGGACGATGGCGATCCGGGCATATTGGGTCGGCTCGAAGCGGCGCTGCGTGGGCGTGCCGGTGGACGACCTGGATAACGAAATGGCGTTGGGCATCATGCCTCCGGATGAGTGATGTCAGCGACGATGCGCGGCATTGTCGCCTGGTCAGCGGTGTAGCGGCCGACAATTGCACCGCGGTACATGGTGATGATGACATCGCCCAGGCCCAGCACTTCGCTAAAATCAGTCGATGCCACGAGAATCCCGTATCCTTGTTGACACAGAGTTCGCATGAGTTTGTAGATTTCGGCTCGCGCGCCGACGTCGATGCCACGCGTTGGTTCGATCATGACGATGACGCGTGTATCGGGATCGGCTATGTTCCGTCCGAATGCGATTTTCTGCTGGTTTCCGCCACTGAGTTCGCTCGCTGTCGAATTCAGCCGTTTTGGGTCAATGGTGGCCGACTCGGCGAGCTGGCTGGCTTCGGCTCGCAATGCCATGCGATTGAGCAGGCCCATGCGGCTGCGGCGTTGCAGCCTTGTTGCGACCAGATTGCCCGCTACCGGCTGGCTGACGAAAATGCCTTCGCCCGCGCGGTCGCCGGAAACGAAGCGAACACCAGCCTTGAATGCTTTCTCTGGTCGAGCCAGCGGCATTGGACTGTTGTCGACGAGAACATGGCCCGTGGCGTTGTCGACGAGGCCGCAAACTGCACGCACGACGGCTTCGGCCCCCGAGCCGACCTGGCCTGTAAGACAGACGATCTGGCCTGCGGGCACTTCCAGGTCAATGGGCCCCGCCACCTTGGGAATCCGCAGGCCGCGCAAAGACAGCGCGACGGATACGCTGGTGTTGGCGTGGCGGCTGGGGTACATCTCTTCCAGCGGCCTTCCCAGCATGAGTTCAATCAATGAATTGCGATCCAGATCCGCGATATTGCGATCAGCTACGACTTCCCCATTGCGCATGATGGTGGCGGTGTCGCAGAGATCGAAGACCTCGGACATGCGATGGGTGATATACAGAAGCGACTTGCCCGAGGCCTTTACGGCGCGCAGGGCGGTCAATACGCGACCTATCTCCTGATCCGACAGCGTGGCCGTCGGCTCATCCAGGATGAGCACGCGGGTGTCCCGCGCCAGCATGCGTACGATCTCGACGATTTGGCGCTCGCCTGTGCTCAGTTGGGCAACAGGTGTGTCGAGGCCAATGTTGCCGGCCCCCAGGGACTGCAGTGTTTGTGCCGCTTGTTCGCGCAGATGCTGGCGTCGGTGAAAGAAAGGCACGCCGATCGTGCCGAGCCAGATATTGTCCAGGACGCTCAGGTCTGGACAGACACTGAGCTCCTGGGAAACGAGGTTGATGCCGCTGGCCTGCGCTTGGCGCGGTCCGTTGAAGCGGCATTCAACGCCGCTCAGGTGCAAAGTGCCTGTATCGGGCGTTACGATGCCAGTGAGTACCTTGACCAGCGTACTCTTGCCTGCTCCGTTCTCACCGCAGATTGCCCGGATTTCACCCGGGCGCAGGGCAAGCGATACATTGCGAAGCGCCTGCACCCCACCGAAGCGCTTGGACAGTCCCTTGACCGATAGCAACGGCCCGGAGGGCTGCTGCGGGTTTTGCTCCTCTGCGGCCATGGCCGCGGAGGAGTTGTCGCTTGGGGCCATGGCGCCGCTGTCAGTGGCTTTCATCAGTATGCGCATGCCGCCCTCTTTCGACAAGAAAGACCATGGCTTGCGCACCTTGCGTATCGCGGCGTATGGCGGGTTGATTTTCGGCACCTATAGCGACCAGACGGAACCGCTCGAAGACTACCTCGGCCCCCATAGCCTGTCGCAGATTCAGCGTCTGCTGGTTCAGCGCAAGCCGAAGGTCATCGGCTATTTGCGGCAAAAAATACCGGGAAACTGGAAGCTCTACAACGAAAACGTGCGCGATCCCTACCATGGTTCTCTGCTGCATACGTTCCAGGTTTCGTTCGGGCTCCAGACGCCGGCAATGAAAGGTGGCATCAAAATGGACAAGGACGGCAAGAACACATGGAACCATTCGATCCTGAGCGCCGACGATAACAAGCACCAGGGTGATCTGGCGGCCGCTTATAGCGGCACGGACAAATTCAACCCCGGTCTCAAGTTGAATGATCCGTCGCTGGCGCAGGTAAAGCTCGACCTCGACGACAATATCAAGACAACGATCTTGTCCATGTTTCCGACCCTGATCCTGGCTCAGGTCGATAACACCTATGCGGTGCGTCACTTGCGGCCTAAAGGGCCTGACGCCGTTGAATTGCACATCACTTATCTGGGTTTCGAGAGCGATACGCCGGAGCAATTGCAAAGCCGTCTTTTATCGGTCAATTTCATTGGCCCTTCTGGCTATATTTCCCTGGAGGATGGCGAGGCCTTGCGTTTGGTGCAAGAGGGCGCGAAGATGCGCAGCGGCGATCATGCCGTGCTTGAAATGGGCGGGATTGGGGTGATCCAGGATACGGATTACCTGTCGCAGGAAATCTCCATTCGCGGATTCTGGAGGCATTATCACCGGATGATGGCTTTCGGTCTCGATGCCGGGATCAATCAGCAACAGGAGCCGGTATGACGACCATGACACTTCAGGAACGTGTCGCGCGCTTTTACTTCGACTATGCCGATACGTTGAACCGGGGCAAATACGCAGAGTGGCCCGATTTCTTCAATCCCGATGAGTGCGACTACCGCATTGTTTCTCGCGAGAACCACGACCTGGGCCTGCCGGCGCCCTTGATGGGGTGCTATACACATGGCATGGTGAAGGATCGCGTTGCGATGTTGATTGACGAGGCCTTGACCTATCGCCACATGTACTTCCGTCACTACATTACCAATGTACGTGTTGATGAATGCCCCGATGGCGGCATTGATGCCGGCGCGAACCTGCTTGTGATGCAGTGCGATCAAGAAGGGAGCGCATCCACGTATATGGTTGGACGTTACGAAGACAAGTTGTCGTTGCGCGAAGACCGACTCAAACTGTGCAAGCGGCTTGTCATCATCGACTCGTTCAGCATCGATACAGCGCTTGCAGTTCCGCTATAAGCAGAAGCTTGTTTTCCTGCGACCCTTGCGTCGGGATCAGCGGCGGTACGTTCTGGATTTTTAGGCTTTGTGAAGAGAGACGAGATGTCGAGTTTACTGATTGAGATGACCGACCGCAGAGGGGTTGTCCATCCATTCGAGTATCAAGCAGGTTCGAGTTTGATGCAGATGTGCCGGTCCCGTGGGCTGGGCGCCCTGCCAAGCAAGGTTTACACTATTTGGGTATGCACAACCCATTGAGAATAAAGCGGCACTGAATTTTTGATTGAGTCCTGGTGGGTTTATCACTTGCCAGGGCTTTTTGTCGTTTGTATTTTTCTCTGAATCTTGAAAAGATGATTGATGACGAAAAGACTCAGTGCTGAACAGTTCGGGCCTGAACGGCTGAATCAACTTACCGGCGCGGCTGATGACTTGATGCTGCTGGTGGAAGTCATCGACGCGGGGGGATTCAGCGCCGCGAGTGTGCGCACCGGGGTCCCGAAATCGAGATTGAGCCGTCGCATTGCGGCTCTCGAAGAGAAGCTTGGCGTCAATCTGCTGTTGCGCAACTCCCGCAACTTCGAGGTAACCGAAATCGGCGAGCAGCTCTACCAGCACGGGTGTATTGTCCGCTCGGAAATGCACGCTGCGATGACGCTTGTGCACGATACGCAAGGCGAGCCCGGTGGTACCTTGCGCGTTGCTTGTCCGATTGCGCTGGTGACGGAGGTCGTTGGCCGTGTCGCGGCTGATTTCGCGCTGGCTTACCCGCGTGTTCGCCTGTGCTTGACTACGACCATGGGCACGCTGGAATCACAGACCAAACATGCCGACCTGGTGTTATTGCCATCGGCCAGGGACCTGCCCGATTCGGACATGATCGTGCACCGGGTGGCGCTGGCCAGATATGTATTGGCTGCGACGCCCGCCGTCGTCGAGGCTGCCGGCCATCCTGCACATCCGGAGGCCTTGTCGGGGATGGACGCGATTGGCTGGGGAAGCACGGACGAGTCTACGCGGTGGCATCTGGTGGGCCCGAATAACGAGCGGGCGGATTTCGAAGCTCGAATCCGCTTTTCCAGCGACAACCTGATAATGATTCACGAGGCGGCGCTCGCCGGCCTCGGCGTTGCGCGTTTGCCGGAAATTCAATGTCGCCGCCATGTCGAGCAAGGGCAATTATGCGTGGTCATGCCGGGCTGGGCGCCGCCTCCCATTTCCATTTATGCGCTATATGCTTCACGCCGACATATCAGCATCGCGGGAAAATTATTCCTGAATGAACTGGTAAAGCAATTTCAGGCATTGACGCCCTGAGTCAGCCAGGCGCTATATAGGCACGACGTGGGTAAGACGGCCTTCTATGGGCCGAAACCGTTAGCGCGTGTTTGCCGCCGCAGGGCCCGGTTCCCGTCACCATAGTTCTCAACGATTGGCAGGCACGCCATACAGCGATGCCATGGCTAAGCGCGTCGGTGCTCTTCGCGGGATCATCGTTGCAGAAACAGGATTTTGTGTTTGGGTTTTATGTCTTGTGTGGATCCGCTCTGGATGATTAGATTGCGATGTTAATAATGAAAACATTATTAGAAGAAAGAGGGCCTGGAAGTGCCCTGCCGCAACATCATAGGAGAGAGCTACATTGGACAGCAAAGATATCGTTCTGGATATCCCATTGGGTAAGTTGCGTGGCAACGACCACGATGGGGTCTTGTCTTTTCACGCCGTGCCATATGCGAAGCCACCGCTAGGCCCATTGCGTTTTTCTCCCCCTGCTCCCGCGGAGTCATGGAGTGGCGAACGCGATGCGCGGCAGCCTGGCCCTGTTCCACCCCAGAGACCTTCACGAATAGAGGTGTGCACCGGCCCCGTGGAGATGCCTCAGAACGAGGATTGCCTGCATCTGTCGATATGGACGCCGTCAGTGGGCGGTGCCGGTAAGCCGGTGGCTGTTTGGCTGCATGGCGGCGGATTCATTACCGGAGGAGGCTCCTTGCCATGGTACGACGGGGGCAGGCTCTCTCAAGAAGGCGATATCGTTGTCGTCACCGTCGGCTATCGCATTGGCGCGCTTGGGTTTCTTTGTGTGCCGGGCGTTTCTCCAGGGAACCTGGGTTTGCGTGACCAGCTTGCCGCGCTGGAATGGATCCGGGACAACATCAGCCACTTTGGCGGCGATCCAGAGAGTATTACGGTGATGGGGCAGTCGGCTGGCGCCATTTCCATTGCTTTGTTGCAGGCGCGGCAAGAGCCCGGTGTGCCGCTGGCGCAGCGCGCGATTTTACAGAGCACGCCTTTGGGTCTGGTGTTGTACGACAATGATCAGGCACAGGAGATAGGCCGGGTATTTCTTGATGCGCTGGGCATAGACGATGCCGCACCCAACGCCCGCGAGGAAGCTTGCAAGGCTTCGGTCGAGGCTATTCTTGATGCGCAAACGATTGCGTTCAAGTATGTGGTGGCGCAGGCCGAGCCTGGAAGCACTTCGGCGCTGCCATTCATCCCCGTGGCTGACGGCGATTTTTTGCCAAGCCCGGACAAAATGGATGATGCCATGCGCAGGGCAGCCGGTGAAATGGATGTGTTGATCGGCACGACCCAGGAAGAAAGCAATATCTTCTACTACAGGCAGGATCTGGCGGCATTGACGGCGGTGCCCATGCCGGCGCCCGATCAAGAGAGGCTCGCCGCGCAGCGCTCCGGCGCTTCGCATGCGCAGTTGCTCATGGATTATTCCACAGAGCAAATGTTCCTGAAGCCGTCATTGGAATGGGCATTGCAGGCCAGTGAACAAGGGCAGCGGGCCTACTCTTATCTATTCACCTACCCTTCGCCCGACAAGGATCTCCTGTCGACACATTGCCTGGAGCTGCCGTTCGTGTTTGGGACCATGGGTGCGTTTGACAAGGCTCCCATGGTGGCCGGGATGGAGCCGCAAAAGGTGGAAGCTCTTTCCGCTGCCATGCGGGCGAGCTGGATTTCCTACATTCGTAGTGGAAACCCGCAAGCATCCGCGTTGCCGTGGCCTTCTTTCCGTTCGGCGTGCCGCGCCACGATGAGATTCGGCGAGGTTTCGGGCGCCGTTGATTTTCTGGGGCGCCTGGATACGCCCGAGGACTGCGCGTAAACAGCACTTGAACCCATGCCTATCAGGAGCAACCATGATCAATAGTTCTGCGTTGAGCGCGCCAAGCGCGGCCATGTCGGCCGCAGCGCGGTGGCGTCTTGTGATTATTGCCTTCATCACGATTGTATTGGACGGGTTCGACACCACGTCCATCAGTTTCGTTGTGCCAACTTTGGCCGTTGAATGGGGACTTCCGCCAGCGGCATTTACGTCTGCCTTCGTCACAACAAGCGTGGGGGCTGTCGTGGGCTACCTTGCCAGTGGTTCCCTGACAAACCGGCTTGGCCCACGAACGGCTATTTTGTGCAGTGTTCTGGTTTTCGCGCTGGGGTCTTTCCTTACCGTCCTGGCGCAATCCGTATTCATGCTGGCGACCTTGCGCTTGATTACCGGCATCGGGCTGGGAATGGTGCTTGCGCCGACCATAGCCATGGCAACAGAAAACTTTCCAGCACATCGCCGTGAATTCATTACCATTTTGATTGTGTCGGGTATTGGTTTTGGCAGCGTGCTGGGCGGTGTTTTCGGCGGCCGCCTGATTGCAGCCCATGGGTGGGCCTCCATCTACTGGGTGGGCGGGTTCCTGCCGCTGTTGCTGCTGCCTATTCTCTGGTTCGGATTGCCGCGCGGCGGCATGGGCGGCAACAAGCAGCCGAGCCCTGCGGCAAAAGGAACGGTGCGTAGTTTGTTCGCAGGGCCGTTAGCCGGTAGTACAGCGCTTTTGTGGATATTCTCGTTTTCCATATTTACCGCGTTGTACGCCCTGGTGCTGTGGATGCCGACGCTATTGCTGGGTTTCGGATTCGCGCCTCGCGAAACTGCGCTGGGCGCGGCCAGCATGGGGGGAGGAGGACTATTGGGTGTCATGCTGCTCATCCCGCTTTTCTCTAAATTCGGGACGGCGCGCGTACTTGTTCTTGCATCGTTTCTGAGCATGGCAGCCATTGTCGCAGTCAGTTATGGCCATTGGGATCGTGCGGGCCTGCTACTGTTGATTGCGCTTATTGGGATGGGCTTGCAGGCAGGAACCATGGGGCAAAGCGCGCTTGCGGTAGGCATTTATTCTGGTGCATCCAGGGCTACCGGAATCGGCTGCGCGGCGGCCGCGGGCCGCATCGGTTCGATTGTCGGGCCCGCGATTGGAGGGCTTCTGCTGTCCCTGAAGGTTTCAACGCAGGGTGCAATATTGGCTGCCTGCATCCCGATTCTTATCGGAGCCGTTACCGCCATGGCCATCCACTATCGGCGCGGGCGCGCGGCTTCGCCAGCCGTGAGCGCAACATCTTGAAGTGCCGTGGGAGCCTTGCGTGTAATGATGCGCTGGCTCCAGCTTTGAAAAGCCACGCTTTGGCCTATGAACAGTCTATTAGATAAAACCTCATAGCGCTGCTGCAATAGCGATTTACCCATGATCATCGATAAGCCGTCTCAGTGCGGCTCGGGATAGTGTTGCCGTTTGGTTTGGAGAAGGCAGGACTTCTCCGGGCATGGCTTTTTTTATTGATGATGTTCAAAACAAGAACAAGCGTTTTATTACCCAAGGAGAACAGTGATGAGATTCAAAATTGTAGCGGCAGGATTGGCGTTGGCCTTTTCGGCGGGCGCCCAGGCTCAGGCTCAAGACGGCGTGACACTTTATGGCGTGATCGACACGGGCATTCAATACGCCAACAACATCGGCGCCACCAAGTCGAGTTCCGTCTACTTTCCCACGTTGACGTCTTCATGGCCCTCTTATTGGGGTTTGCGCGGCCGGGAGAAGTTGGCGGACAACCTCAGTGCCGTCTTCAACCTGGAAGCCGGCTTTGCTCCCGGCACGGGAGAAAGCCAGCAAGGCCGCTTGTTCGGCCGCCAGGCATGGGTCGGCCTGAAAGGCGATTGGGGGCAGGTCGCGTTCGGCGATCAATACAACATGTTGTTCTGGGCACTGGCCAAACCGTCGAACGTCATGGGGCCGAATGCCCATGGGTTCGGCACTCTTGACTCCTATACCCCCAATGCGCGCATGAATAATTCCGTGACATACCGCGGAAAATGGGCCGGGTTTGATTTTGGTCTTGCTTATGCCCGGGGGCGGGATACCGTCAATGGCGGGCCGGCCGTGCTTGGCGGCAATCCGGGTGCAAGCAATTGCGGTGTGAACTACGCTTCAAACACCGACTGCCGGGCCTATTCGGCTTTGCTGGCCTACGATTCGGCAAGCTGGGGGTTTTCCACGGCCTACGATGTGATCACTGGCTCGGACAGCCCCAGCTTTACACCTAATTTTTATCGATTGGGTTCGGGCGAGAAAGATCGCCGCATTGTTGTAAGCGGCTATGCCAGGCTCGATGCCGTCACCGTGGGGCTTACTTATATGAATCGTAAAAGCGAGGGCGCCATCGGGGTCGGCCAGGGCCTGGGCGACCGTAGCGATCTTTGGAGCCTGGGTGCTTCCTGGCGCCTGACCCCGGCTGTTACGCTCGATGGCAGCGTGAGCTATATGCGCTATGGCAACGCAACAGAAAGCTCCCGTTCAATGTTCTATGTGGCGCGTGCGAAGTATGCGCTTTCGAAGCGTACGTCCACTTACGTCTCGGTTGGCTATATGCAGAACAAGGGCAATGCCAACCTGGCCGCCGCAGGTGGCGCTGTCAACACGAACCCTGCGCCGGGCCAGAGCCAAACATCAGTAATGGTTGGATTGCGCCACGATTTCTGAACAAGCGCCGGCTTTCAGCCGGCGCGTCAATCGGGTCTTGCCACCACCCTGATCAGGCCGCTGCTGCTGCCCCCGCAGAAGAAGCGGTCTTCGCCGTTGGATTCCAGCCCCGAGACGGCTGTTTCAGGCGGCATGTCTATGGTTTCCAGGACCTCGCCGGTCTCGGGGTCGAGCCGTCGCAGGTCGCTGGTTCCGTCTTCCCAGGTGCCGTGCCAGAATTCGCCGTCTACCCACGTTACGCCGGTTACGTAGCGGTTCGAGGTAATGGTTCGTAGCACCTTGCCGGTTGCGGGGTCGACCTGGTGGATGAGCCTGTCCCGGTATTGCCCTACCCACAGGCTGCCTTCGGCCCAGGCCAGGCCGGAGTTGCCGTCGGAGCTTGGGGCGGGAATGGTGGCGATTACGCTGCCCGTTGCCGGGTCGATTTTTTGTATATGCCCGTCGGCGATCTGGAAGAGGTGCTTGCCGTCGAAGGCCGTGCCGGCGTCCGCGGCAACGTCTATGGATTGTGCCGCGCTTCCGCTATCGGTATCCAGCGCCTTCAATGCGCCGCCTGTCGCGAACCAGACATGCCGGCCGTCGAAGGTCAGCCCATGCACGGCGTCGACGCCCTCGAAAGGGCCGTATTCACGTAGGATTTTTGCGGTGGAGGTTTTCATGATGTCGTCCTCGTCGTTGGTGGAAAGAACAACTTCATCCTAATCGTCCGGCGGCGGGACGGGGAGTAACAATGTTGTCGCGAGCCGCGGTCAAGGTGTGGCCTCGACAGCGGCAACCGGCGGAACAGGGAGCAACAGTGTCGTCGCGAATCCGGGCAGGGGCGGAATCAGCCAGCGTCGAGCGCGTCCGTGGCCGAACGACTGCACCTTGCCGCCCGCAGCCAGGGCGTCGAGCGCCCGCTGTACGGTACGCTGGCTGGCGCCCAGGGCAAGCGCCAGGGACGAGCTGGACCACGATTCGCCATCGGCCAGCAGGGCCAGCACGGCGGCGTGCCGGTCTTCCACGAGGCTCGCCAGCACGGCAACCTTGTTCGAACCGTGCGGAATCAGGGTAAAACCCCGCCGCGTGGCATCGATGCCGGCCAGGGGGCGGAGCGCTTTTCTCAGGCGGCCGATTTCAACGCGCAGGCGCGCGCGGTGTGTTTCATCGGGAGTCTTGGTTCGAAATGCGCCGGCAATAAGCGCTTCTCTCGAGGCATCGGCAGGCCAGGCTTGCGCCAACAGCCGTGCCAGCGAGAACAGTACCGGGCGGCTTGCCAGCGGAATCACGGTTTCTTTATTGCCGACCGTATTGCGGCAGGCATTCACGATGAGCGTGGTCGTGGCCGATAATTCTTCCACCTCCTCGAGCAGCAGGGGTTTGTCCTGGCCATGCGCAAGCAGGCGCGCGGCGGGACGTTTCAGGGTGCGCAGCGCGTGTTCGGCTTCCGCCATCAAGCCGGGAATTTGTGAGCGAAGCGCGGCTTGCCGGGCCTGGGTCAATGCGGCATGCGCCGCTTTTATGCGCAAGCGGCGCATCGAGATTCCCGCAACGATCAAATGGTGGACGGCTTTGGACGCCGGCGACAGGGATTCGAGAGGGAGAGAGCCGATGATGTGTTCTGCTTCGTCGAGCCGGCCTGAAAGTAGCAGTCGCCGCGCCTCGAGGTGCCGCGCATGGGCGGCGTTTACCTGGTCGCCATGCGTGTCCAGGACGGCTTGCGCGCTATGCAGCGCCTTGGCCGACCAGGCCAGGTCGCGCGAAGCCAGTGCGATCTCGGCCTGGGCGACGACGCATCTGGCGCGGGCCAGCGGCTGCCTGGGGCCGAAGGCGCGTATCGCCTTGCGCAGCAGTGTATTGGCAAGCTCGAGATCGCCAAGTTGCGCAACGGCGATGCCGCGCAGCGCAAGCGCGGGCGCGTCGTCGCGCAGGGCGACCAGGTTAAGCGCACCAAGCGCGTCGCCCGCCGTCAAGGCATGCGCGGCCCGGGAGATCAGCAAGTCCATAAGTATTCCGCCATTTTTCTACCCCGACGATAGGCATCGACGTATCGCGCGGCGCCGAGCGCCAAGCCTAGTATGCTATTGCCCGGCTGAGGATGTGCGGGCGGCTTTGCTGTTGTTGCGCCGCTGTTGCCGCACGCTTCCCCTTGGATCTGGTTGTTCGTCTTTGCTCAAGTGAAACGAATCCTGTGGTGGTAAGCTGAACGGCTCCCAACCATTCGATGTCCTTCGCCATGACCGACTCCGCCGACGCCCACCTTGTTGAAACCCTGATCGAAAGCCAGTCCTTGTGCGACGGCAGTTTCCTCAAGGCACGCCGCGACAGGGTTCGCCTGCCCGATGGGGGCGAGTCCAGCCGGGAATACATCGTGCATCCGGGGGCGGTCGTCATCATCCCTCTGCTGGACGACGATACCGTACTGCTGGAGCGCCAGTTCCGCTACCCGGTGGGCCGCGTCATGACGGAGTTTCCGGCAGGCAAGCTCAACCCGGGCGAAGATCCCCTGGAGTGCGCCAGGCGCGAGCTGCTGGAGGAAACCGGCTTTGCCGCCGGCCAGTGGGCGAAGGCGGGTGACATGCATCTGGCCATGGCCTATTCCACCGAAGTCATCCACATCTTTTTCGCGCGCGGCCTGGTGCAGGGCCAGCAAAATCTGGATCAGGACGAGTTCCTGGAGGTGCGCACGGCCTCGGTGGACGAGGTTTTCGAGGCCTGCCGCAGCGGCGGCATTACCGATGCGAAGACGCTGACGTGCGCCCTGTGGCTGCAGAACTGGCGTTCAGGCGCATGGCAACTGGATTGGCGGGATGCCGAAGGCGGTGTTGTAGAGTAAGGCTAGGGCAGCAGCCGCTTCAGGTTGCGTCCCAGGCTGGGTTTGCCCGCGGTCAGTTGCACCAGGTTCTGGTCCAGTTCGTCCAGGTCGTACAGATAGTTGACCATGAGGGCGCAGGACTGTTCCAGGCCCTTGGCCGAGCGGTCTGCGGCCCAGTTGACGCGTTCCATGCGGGCGCCGTTTTCCAGGTGGAAGCGGGCCACGGGGTCGATGGGCCGCCCGTTCTTCATGGTGGTCAGGTAGTGCGCGGCCAGCCTTAGGCCGGCGTTCTGCACCAGCTCGGGGGCGGCGCCCACGGCCGCCTTTCGCAGCTTTGCCACCCACCGCGCCCCGGCCTGGTTGTCGGTGCGCGTTTCGGTTTCGGTGCGATTGTGCAGCAGCGCCTGCAGGGTTTGGTTGTCCTGTTTCTTGAGCCAGTCGGTGAACCCGGGTATGGGCGAAAGCGTGGCAAAGGATTTCAGGCGGGGCATTTCGCGCAGCAGTTCGTCCACGACGCGCTTGAGCAGGAAGTTGCCGAAGCTGATGCCGCGCAGTCCGGGCTGGGTGTTCGAAATGGAATAGAAGATGGCCCAGCGCGCCTTGTTCAGGCTTTCGGCCGGGGTTTGCGGGTCGAGCAGCACCTGCACGTTGTCCGCCATTTGGTGGGCGAACGCCACTTCCACGAAGATTAGCGGCACGTCGCTCATGCGCGGATGAAAGAAGGCATAGCAGCGCCGGTTGTCGGCCACCCTGTGCTTGAGTTCGTCCCACGAACGGATTTCGTGCACGGCTTCGTACTGGATGAGTTTTTCCAGCAGCGAGGCGGGCGAGTCCCAGGTAATGGGCTTGAGCTCGAGCATGCCCACGTCGAACCAGTTCGACAGCAGGGTTTCGAGTTCGCGTTCAAGGACCGTAAGGCCCGCCACCTGGTTGCGCCAGCGCAGCATGTCGGCGCGCAGCTCGACCATGAATTGCAGCCCGGCCGCCTGCATATTGAGCCGGCGCAGCAAGAGCAGGCCCTGGTCGGCCCGCGGGTCGAGCGTGGCGCCGGTCTCGACCAGTTGGGTCAGCATCGCGCGCCGGTCTTTGCCGTCCGCGGCGCCGTATTGCAGGCACCATTGCTTGGCCGCGCGGTTGGCGCCGACGTCGGTCAGCCTGGCCGTATACAAGGGCTTGAGTTCCGCCGGGGTGAGCCTGCGTTCGCGTTCCCACCAGCGCCCAAGCCGGGTGATCAGCCCGGAAGATTCTTGCGTCTTGGAGGCGGGCCGATCGGTGTCGTCGTCGGCGCGACCCGGGGGGGTGTTGCTTGCGCGTGCAAGCGTGTGCAGCTCAGTCATGGAACTACTCCTAAGCGGTCAAACGGCGCTGTTTGCGGAGTCGTTCCGGCTGATGCGCGGCTACGACCTGAAGCGCCGTCCTTCGTTCGGCAGCAAGAATGCTGTGACGCCCAACAGAGGCAGGAAGGCACATACATGATAGACGAACTCGATGCTGGTTGCATCGGCCAGACTGCCCAGCGCCGCGGCGCCGATGCCGGCCATGCCGAAGGCCAGGCCGAAGAACAGCCCCGAGATGGTGCCGGTTTTGCCGGGCACCAGTTCCTGCGCATAGACCAGGATGGCCGAGAAGGCCGAGGCGATGATGGTGCCGATGATGAAGACCAGAATGATGGTCCAGGTCAGGTTGACGTAGGGCAGCAGCAGCGCGAAGGGCGCGGCGCCCAGGATGGAGCCCCAGATGACGCGCTTGCGCCCGATGCGGTCGCCAACCGGCCCGCCTACGACCGTGCCCAGGGCCACGGCGAACAGGAAGACGAACAGGCAGTACTGGGCGTTCTGGATCGAAACGCCGAAGCGGTGGATGAGGTAGAACGTGAGGTAGCTGGTCAGGCTGGCCAGGTAGAAGTATTTGGAGAACACCAGGACCAGCAGCACGCTCAGGGCCTTCATGACTTGCGGCCGCGCCAGCCCCGTTTCGACCTTGCCCAGGCTGGCACGGCCGCGGCTGCTGGTCAGGTGGCGGGCATACCAGCGGCTGACCTGGCTGAGTATGACGATGGCCAGCAGGGCGCCCAGGGAAAACCAGGCCACGCTGCCCTGGCCCCGGGGCACGATGATCAGTGCGGCCAGAAGTGGTCCGATGGACGAGCCCAGGTTGCCGCCCACCTGGAAGATGGATTGCGCCAGGCCGTGCTGGCCTGCGGAAGCCATGCGCGCCACCCGGGACGATTCAGGGTGGAAGACGGAAGAGCCCATGCCTATCAGCGCTGCGGCGACGACGACACTGGAAAAGTTCCAGGCCTGCGACAGCAGGATCAGGCCGCAGAAGGTAAAGCCCATGCCTATGGGCAGGGAGTAGGGCTTGGGCCGCTTGTCGGTGAAATGCCCTACCAGCGGCTGGAGCAGTGACGCCGAGAACTGGAACGCCAGGGTAATGAAGCCGATCTGCGTGAAGCTCAGGTCGAAATTGCCCTTGAGCACGGGGTATAGCGCAACCAGCACCGACTGCATCATGTCGTTGAGCAGGTGCGTGACGCTGATCGCCGTCAGCACGCGGTAGGCGACGCCGGAAGTTTTATCTTGGGAGGGGGATGAGTGAGGGGCCGGAATGGCGGCTTCGGTCATGATGAATACTCATTGTGGCAAGGACGGTATGGTGGAAATATACGCAAGCGGCTGGTGTCTGTCTTTAGAATATAAGACAATCATCATTGAATTTCAGCCATCCCATCGGCCCCACGGAATAACGCCATGCCCATGCCTCCCCATCAGCATCTGGACCGGATAGAAAACACCGATCGCGACGTCGTCGCCTTCTTGGCCAACTACCCCGGCGACCAGATGGTAGAGATCCATTCGCACCGGCGCATACAGCTGCTGTACGTCAAGACGGGCACGTTGCAATTGGAAACCCGGTTCGGCGCATGGGTGGTGCCCCCCGGCTTCGCGGTATGGATTCCACACGACGTTCTGCATCAATTGCGCATGCTCAACGCCACCACCCATAATCTTTATTTCAGGAAGAAAACCGTTGCCAAGCCTCTTGAGAAATGCCAGGTGATCGAGGTTTCGCCCTTGCTGAAGGAGTTGATAGGCGCGGCTGTTGCCGTGCCCCCGCTTTACGACCAGGACGCCCGCGACGGGCAACTGATGAAGCTGCTGCTGCAGGAGGCGGTGATGCAGCCGGTGGTGCCGCTGCACTTGCCCATGCCCCGAGACGAGCAGTTGGCCCGGCTGTGCCAGGCCTTCTTCAAGGCGCCGACCCAGGCCTCCAGACCGGCCGACTGGGCCAGGCAGTTGCACGTCAGCGAGCGCACCTTCTATCGCCGCTTTGTGGCGGGCACCGGCATCACCTTCGTCAATTGGCGCCAGCAGGCTTGCGTGTTCGCCGCCATGGCGCGGCTGTCGCTGGGCGACAGCGTGACCAGCGTGGCCCTGGACATGGGCTATGAAAGCCCGTCGTCGTTCTCGACCATGTTCCGGAAAACGACGGGACGGCCGCCGAATCTGTATATCCATAGCCAGGAATGAGCAGGGTGGCGCCAGGCCACGGCTAACGGTTCATACTCCTTGCCGCCGGCCATCGCCACGGCTTTCCCTTCGTGCCTATCTGTCCGTCCAAGCGCGGGAATCCTCGCGCTTTTATCCGTGCCTGCCACCGTCCGCCCCGCGTGGATTACGGGTTTTCCAGAGCATTGCATAGTCTTGACATCAAATAAGTTGCCAATATAGTATGAGCGCAATATCAGCTTACCTGATATTGCGCTCATAAATAATACTTACTTCGCCTGCACGAAGGAGGTAGATATTCCAGAAGCGCATCAAAGCGCTCATTGCTTGCAGAAGCTGAACCACAAATCATTACTAATAACAGCCGGAGACACAGCATGAAGAAGCCTCTTACCCTGGCCACCCTGGCGGCATTGGCCACATTACTGTATGGATGCAACGGCAGCGATTCACCCCCTGCCTCGCCTCAGCTTAGTTGCGCCGATATCACCACGGATGCGTTGGCCATCCCCGGGCTGGTCATTACCAGCGCCACAGCCAACGGTGCCACGGCGGCCGATTCTTCGCAGGCGGCCATGCCTGCTCATTGCCAGGTCGATGGCTTTCTGAACAAGCGCAAAAGCGATGTCGACAACCAGCAGTACGCCATCGGCTTTGAGCTTCGTCTGCCCAACGATTGGAACGGCCGCTTCTTCTTCCAGGGCGGCGGCGGCACGGATGGCGCGGTCAATCCTGCCGTGGGTTCCCTGCCAGGCGATGGCCAGACCACCAACGCGCTAAGCGAAGGCTACGCCGTGGCGAGCACCGATGGCGGGCATGAAAGCGTCGACGACGGCACTCCGGTAGGAGGGGCTTTGTTCGGTGTAGACCCGCAGGCGCGAATCGACTATGGCTACAATGCCGTGGGCGTAGTGACCGACGTTGCGCAAACCATCATCGAGCGTCATTACGATAAGCCGGCTGATCATTCTTACTTTGTCGGATGCTCCAACGGAGGCCGGCAGGCCATGGTGGCAGCCTCGCGTTTTGCCGACAAATACGACGGCGTCATCGCGGGCAACCCAGGCTTCAATTTGCCGAAGGCCGCGCTCGAGCACGCCTGGGACAACCAGCAGTTTGCCAGCGTTGCACCCAAAGACCCCAGTAACGGCCGGCCCATCATCGAGCAATCTTTTACCGTGCAAGACATGAAGCTGGTAGCCGGAAAAGTATTGGCCAAATGCGATGCGCTGGACGGTTTGACCGATGGTCTGATTCAGAACTCCGCGGCTTGCCAGGCGGCCTTCGATCCGGTTCAGGAGTTGGCCTGCACAGGCAGCCATACCACTGTCGGTACTGACTGCCTGGGCGACACGCAAAAAGTTGCGGCCCTCATCAAGGTTTTCAGCGGTCCCAGCAACTCTCAAGGCAAGGCGCTATACGCCGATTGGCCTTGGGATGCGGGTGTCGGAGACATGGGCTGGCGCGTCTGGAAACTGGCGATGCCTTATCCGAACCCCGATCCCACCATCCCGAATTCCATTATTGCCACCATGGGAGGCGCATCGTTGCCCTACGTCTTCATGACGCCCCCTGTGCAGATTTCCGGCGCCGGGCACGGGATTATCGATTATTTGCTGGGCTACAGCTTCGACACTGACGCCCCTGGCATTTATCGTACGACGGGCGTTTATTCCGAGTCGTCAATGGGGTTCATGACCCCTCCCGATCTGAACTTCAGCAAGTTCAAGGACAAGGGCGGGAAAATGATTGTCTACCACGGCAACAGCGATCCGGTGTTTTCGGTGCATGACACCATTCAATGGTACAAAAATCTGAGTCAGGCCAACGCCAACGCCAAGGATTTTGCCCGCTTGTTCACTGTGCCAGGCATGAACCATTGCAGTGGCGGCCCCGCCACCAGCCAGTTCGACATGCTCAGCGCTTTGGTCAACTGGGTGGAAAAGGGTACGGCGCCTGAGCAGATCATTGGCAAGGCACCACCCGCCAGCACGCTGACCGATGTGGAAAGCCGCCCATTGTGCCCTTACCCGCAATATGCCAAATACAATGGCGGCGATCCCAAAGTGGCGTCCAGCTTCAGTTGTGTTGCTTCTTAGATAAGCAGGTGGCCGGCCGCCTCATCCCGTTTGAGGCGGCTTGCCGTTAGCCCCGCTGTAGCACCATGTCGAACGTCGCCTGGGAAAGATCGCTGTCGGGATCGCACAGCTCGCACAGCAGGTCGAAGTGGTTGCAATGCGGGGTTTCAACGCGTCGCACGTTCAGGCCTTTTTCACGGCAGGCCGCTTCGTAGGAGTAGGTCTGGTTCTTGAAGCCGTCGGTTTCCAGGCCGCCCACCGCCAGTACGACGGGTACATCCTGGGCCGGCAACTGAAACAGCGGGCTCAGCCGCTGCGCCTGTTCCGGATGCAGTTGCAGCCATTCGTTGACGTAGATATCGCATAGCGGGCGAAGGTCGTACAGGCCGCTGAGGCTGAGCACGCCTTTGACCGCATCGTCGGGAAGCTGGTATTGCCCTTGCCAGCCGGCCGCGCCCAGCATGGCCGCCAGATGGCCGCCGGCCGAGCTGCCGCCCACGTGGATGCGGTTGCGGTCCACGCCGTAGGCGGCGGCGTTGTGGTACAGCCAGGACACGGCGCTGCGCACTTCGCGGACGGTTTCCGCCAGGGTGGCTTCGGGCAGCAGGGTGTATTCCAGCGTGCAGACGGCGATGCCGGCATTGGTGAATGCCTTGGCCATGATGGGCGCGTCATCCTTGGCCTGCGAGTGCCAGTAGCCGCCGTGGATGAACACGAAAAGCGGCGCGGGCTGCTGGTGATGCATCGCCGGAAAGATGTCCAGCCGTTCGGCGGCGCCCTGGCCGTAATGCAGGTCGTAGATACCCGCGCATTCGCGTTTGGCGATGTCGGCCAGCCGGGTGTACTCGCGCACGCAGGCGTCGAAGTCGGCCACCGAGGCGCGCGCGTTGTATTGCGTGGCCCGTTCCTGCTGGCTGGCGAAGACCAGTTCGTGTCCGTGCTGTGTCATGGCTTGAGCGGGCATTGGCCGGCAAAGGTGTCCTTGGCTTCGCTGAGCACCTTGCGCACGACGAAGGGCATGAGATTGCCTTGCGCATCCGGCTTGATCTGCATGAGGTAGTAGTCCTGGATGGGGTGGTGGTTGGTGTTGAAGCTGAAGTTGCCCCTTACCGACTTGAAATCGGCCTTGTACAGCGCGGCGCGGAAATCGTCGGCGCGCGACAGGTCGCCGTTCACGGCATGCAGCGCGGAAGCGATCAGGTTGGCCGTGTCGTAGGCCAGCGCGGCATAGTGGGTGGGCACCCGTCCGTAGGCCTTCTCGAAGGCTTTGACGAATTCGTGGTTTTGCGGGTTGTCCAGCTCGGGCGACCACAGGGCCACGGTGTACAGCCCATTGGCCGCGGAGCCCGTGGCCTTGATCATGCGCAAGTCCATGGAAAAGACCGGCAGCACCATCGGTATGTTTTTGCTAAGCCCGGAGTTGGCATACTGCTTGGCGAAATTGATGCCCGCGCCGCCCGGCTCGAATTCATAGATGGCGGCCGGCGCCAGTTCGCGCAGCCGGGCCAGCTCCACCGAGAAATCGGACTGGTCCAGCTTGGTGTAGATTTCGGCATCGACCTTGCCTGTGTAGGTGCGCTTGAAACCCTGCAGCGCTTCGCGGCCGGCCTGGTAGTTGGGCGCCACCAGCGCCACGTTCTTGTAGCCCAACTGGTCTACCGCCACGCCCGCCGCCGCGTGCATTTGCGTGTTCTCGAACGAAGCGACAAAGTAGTTCTTGTTGCATTTGGCGCCGGCAAAGGGCGAAGGTCCGGGATTGGTGCTGACGTAGAACGCGCCGTGCTGCAGCACGGTCGGGGCGACCGCCGTCAGCACATTGGAAAAATTGATGCCGGTGAACAGCTTTATGCCTTCCTGCAGCATCTTGTCGGCCGACTGCTTGCCCGAGCCGGGTTTCAGGCCGTCGTCTTCGACCACCACGTCAACCGGCACGCCGCCCAGCTTGCCGTCCTTGATGGCCAGGTTGAAGGCGTCGCGCGCATCTTCGCCGATATAGCCGGCGGGCGTGGACAAGGTGGTGATGAAGCCGATTTTCACGGGGGCCTGTGCCGCGCAGGCGCTGCCGGCGCCCAGGATGGCTGCGGCAACGTAACCCAAAGCTAGCTTTCGAAGCATATTGTCTCCTTGATTCGAGCCCGAGCCGGTTTGGGGCGGCATGGACTATTGAATCCAATTGATTGAAATGTATGGATTTTTACGAAGATTCAGCGCCAGAGCCTCTGGGAGACGCAGGCCTGTTCCGTAAAAAAGCTGAAGCGAATGCCCTTCCCGCGTCTTCCGGCTTGCTTCTTAATTTTCGAAAGTTTATTTCTTTTTATAAAAAACGACAAGACCGGCAGGCCGTGTCAGCGGCGCCAACCCCGCTCTTATAATGGTTGGCATTGAACGGCTTCAAGGAATCTCGACAATGCAGCGACGCCAACTGGGTTCATTTTCCGTTTCCGCCATCGGCCTGGGCTGCATGAATTTCTGCCATGCCTACGGCGCGCCGGTTTCGTTTGAGCAGGCCGAGCGTGTGCTGCTCTCGGCCCTGGACGCCGGCATCACGCTGTTCGACACGGCAACGCTATACGGCTTCGGTGCCAGCGAAACCCTGGTGGGCAAGATCCTCGGCTCGCACCGCAGCCGCTATACATTGGCCAGCAAATGCGGCATGCAGGGCGTCGATGTGGCGGGCGACGGCAAGCTGGTGCGCGTCATCGACGGCCGGCCCGAAACCCTGAAAGCCAGTTGCGAAGCCAGCCTGAAGCGCCTGCAAACCGACGTCATCGACCTGTATTATCTGCATCGCTGGGACAAGCAAGTGCCCATCGAGGACAGTGTGGGCGCGCTGGCCGACCTGGTGCGCGAAGGCAAGATCCGCAGCATCGGCCTTTCGGAAGTCTCGGCCGCCACCTTGCGCCGCGCCCACGCCGTGCACCCCATTGCCGCCTTGCAGACGGAATACTCGCTATGGACGCGCAACCCCGAAATCGCTGTGCTCCAGGCATGCCGCGATCTGGGCGTGACCTTCGTGGCGTTCAGCCCCGTGGCCCGCGGATTCCTGTGCGGCGAACCCATTGTCGTGGACGAACTCTACGCCAAGGACATTCGCCGCAGCATGCCGCGCTTCGCGCCGGACAACTACGCCGCCAACCTGAAGTTGCTGCCGCCTTACATGGAAATCGCCCGCGACGCAGGCTGTTCGCCCGCCCAACTGGCCCTGGCCTGGCTGCTGCACCGCGGCGGCGACATCATCCCCATTCCCGGCACCACCAGCGAAGCACACCTGAAAGACGACGCCGGCGCCGCCGAGGTCAAGCTCAGCGCTGAAACCATGGCCCGCCTCGACACCCTGATCAACCAGAATACCGTCGCCGGCGGCCGGTATACCGAGCAAAGCGAAAGCGAGGTGGATACGGAGAGGTTTTGAGTGGGGGCGGGGGCGCCCGTCCCCCTTTGGCTGGTCGAAGGGCCGTGCTGTTTATTTACCGGGGGCAGTGCGGCAATACCAGGCGAGAAGGATGTGCGGCGTCGTGATGGTAAGTATCCGTTCCTACCTTCTGCCCATACCAATGCGTCATCGGCGCGTCCGCAATGAGCGAATCGAAATTGCTGATCTCCAGCCGCAACCGCTCGCCCTCCCTTACGAGGAACGACATCGGCAGCAATTCGACGCGCAGTTCGTAGACCTTGCCTGGAGTCAATGGGTCGATCTTGTCGTGGGTGTGAAAGGGCAGCATGTCTTGTGTCAGATTGGGATCTTCGGCGCGATGCGAGGCCCTCAGCCAGCCCTGGGTCACCTTGCGCGCCTTGAAGCCCTGCGCCGATGGTGTCAGTACCTGTACCTTGACGATCACGTCCATGTCGGTCTGGTCGCTGGATCCGTGCAACACCAGTACCCCGTGTCCGGTAAATTCGCACTCCTCGTCGAACTCCTGGCTGGTGTAGGTGATGACCCGGGCCGTATGGTCGGGGATGCCGTCGATGATGGTGGTGACGCCCAGCATCCATTCCGGGTCGGGGTAGCTCCATGATGTGGTGTCTTCCGCTTGTTCCACAGGGCGGCGAGTCAATGATCCGTCATTCAAGGAACGCACCACCCCGCTTTTGCTGGGCGATAAATAGAAAGTGTCCGGCCGCATTTCGGGCGGAGGCCAGCTATCGGAGGATCGGTATTTTCCTTCGCCATTGACGAAAGCCCGCACGGCGGGGCGATCCATAACCTTGGTGTCGCGGCCTTTCAAGTGATGTTCGTACCAGGGCAGGATCTCGCGGCGGTGGAAGTCCTCGTCATCGAATATCCTTTGTGCATCGGAAAACGTATAGGATTCGACCAGCAGCAATTGCCGTGGCCCGCTTACGCGGTTGAATCCCATGACGTTGCCCCGTAAATGCAGGCCTGCCTTGCTCCAGGCTCCAATGGAGAACACCGGAATATCAACCTTATCCAGTTCCCAGAATGGCGAACGTCTGCGATGCCATTCATTGTCCAGGGGATTGGACATGATGTTGGGCAGCAATTCGTGCCGCTGGCCGCCGCGCACGTCATGGCCTTCGGCCTGATGTTGCATCATTACCGAGGCCAGCAGCCAGGGCCCCAGCAGGCCGTGCTGGGGAATGCCGCCGTGATAAAGCCAATCTCGGTACATATCGTTCGAGCCATCGTAAGGCACGATGGTCTTTAAATGTGGAGGGCGGGTGCGCGCGGCATTCCATTGGCTGAAACTAAAATACGATTGGCCGATCATGCCAATGTTGCCGTCGCACCAGGGTTGTGCCGCGACATGCTCGATGGCGTCGTGGATGGCTTCGCCCTCCGCTCGCGATACCGGGTCCCAGATTCCTCCGGATCGGCCGCTGCCGGGCACGTCCACGATCACATAGGCGTAGCCTTCATCAAGATACATTTGCATGGGGCCGTATTCGATGAAGGGAAATACCCAGTGGGCGGGTAGCCGGCGCAAGGATTTTTGGTATGGCGATGCCGCCAGCAGCACCGGGCAAGGGCTTTGTCCGGTCGCAGGCAAGTAGACATCGGCACGCAAGATCACCCCCGCCCGAGTCGTTAGTTCGATTTCAAAGGGTTGTACGCTGACATTGACCATTACCGCTATCCTTTTATGTTTGGCTGTTTTGTATTCGCTCAACCGGCTACCGCGGGCTCGGCAATGGCCGGCTCGGGCTCATGGCTTGCAAACCGGTAGGCGCCAAGAGTCTTGAAGCACAAGGCGCAAACGATAAGCAGGAATGCCAGCGCAAAAAGCGCCTGGCTGTAGCCGCCGAAAGTACTGCGGCAGATGCCGACGGCGACGATGCCCAGGGCGGCAAAAAGCTGGAAAGCGGCAAAGATGACGCCGTAGATGGCGCCGAACGACTTGATGCCGAAATAGCGTGGAATGATGTAGCTCAGGACGTCGAACTCGGCCCCCACGACGAAGCCGACCGCGGCGGCGCACAGAATCGCGGAATCGAAGGGGGCGCCCGAGCCCAGTCCGAATAAGGCCAGAGCGGCAATGGTGCACAGTACCGCCATGATTTTCGATGCGTGAATGCGATCCAGCAGCCAGCCAGTGCACAGGCGTCCGAAGATCAGTGCTATTCCAAGAGTTGCCTGCAGCCCGCCGGCAGCCTGGGGCGTCATGCCCAGATCGATCAAAACCCGGCTCTGGTGGACGATGGCCGAAGTGGTTACCGCACCCAGCAGGGAAAACGCCACCACGATCGTCTTCATCTCGCGTGTTTTCCAGGTGGCTTTCAAATCCATGCCGCGCAGGACGGCCGTTGCCTGTGCTTTTTGCGGAGCCGAGTCTTTGCGATCCCTCAAAAAAAAGAATGCGACAGGCCACGTCACTGCAATGGCCACCAGGCCCAGGGCAACGTAGGCATTGCGCCAGCCATAATGAGTAATGACATAGACCGCAAATGGCGGCAGTATGGCTGCGCCGATGCCGATCCCCGCGTTGGCGACGCCGAATGCAAGGCCGAGTCGGCGTTCGAACCATATGCCAGTCAATTTCAGGTAGGCGATCGGCCAGGCCCCCAGCCCGCACCACGCTATAACTATCCAGGCGGCGTAGAACACCCAGATATTGTTCGGCAGAAAGTACAAGCTTGCGAAGCTTAGCCCCAGCAACGGCACCGAGCACAACACCATGGGCCTGCCGCCGAAGCGGTCGACCAGCCGGCCCTGGACAATCGATGTCAGCATGATCATGACTGAAATCACCATGGCTCCGGCGGAAATCGAGGCAATGCTCCAGCCGAATTCTTTATGCAGCGGAGTAATGAAGGTACCAAAGCAAAATACCAGCAGCACACTGGGCCCTAACGACAGTCCTATCGTGCTGGCCAGCGTGGTTACCCACCCTTGATATAGTTTGCCCGATGAATCAATGAGCAGTTCGCTTCCTGTTGTGTGGCTATTCATGTGTGTCTCCCGCCTTTTTGATTGAATTATCTTTACCGCTGAACTCCTACCGTATTGCGTAATGTTCCGATGCCGGTGACTTCGACCTCGATGATGTCTCCTTCCTTCATGTACACCGGCGGCTTGCGCCCGACCCCGACTCCGGATGGAGTACCCGTCAGCAGTACATCGCCCGGCTTGAATACATACCACTTTGAGAAATAGGCGATGGTGTCGGGAATGCTGAATATCAGGTCACCAATCGGCGACGACTGCATGACGTTGCCGTTCAGGCGCGTTGTCAATTGCAGGACATTTACATTCGGCACTTCATCGGCGGTCAATAAAGCCGGGCCAAGAGGAGTGAAACCTGGAAACTGCTTGCCCATGATGTTCACTTCCCAGGTGCGCCGGGCGTCCCAGGGGCTTGCGGCCTGCCAGACGTCTTCAACCCAGTCGCGTGCCGACACGTCGTTGGCCACGGTATAGCCCGCCACGCAGTCCATGGCCTGGCCGGCATCCACACTGTGGCATTCCCGGCCGAACACCACGGCAAGTTCTCCCTCGTAGTCCATATGCCTGGCCGCATGTGGCGGAATGGGGATGTCTGCGCCCGTGCCTGTTATGGAGTTGACGCTTTTCATGAAGGCGGTGGGGTGTGGCGGCGTCGGGGTGCCGGCCATTTCCGCCAGGTGTGAACGATAGGCCAGGCCGGCGGCAACCACCAGCCGGGGGTTTGTCACCGGAGAGAGCAGCCGCGTCGAGGCGGAGGCCAAGACGCCGCTGGCGCGCAATGCCGCGATATCGCCTGGCGACGACAAGGCTTCCACCCGCCGTACGATCCGCCGGGCGATATCCAGCCCTTCATCTCCGGCATCCAGCATGTCGCGGATATTATCCGGCAGCCAGGCTTCGATGGTGCCCGGTAACGCGGCCCGTTGCAGATGCAGCACCTCGCCGGAAGCCAGGATGGCGCCTGGCGCGCCTTTGGATCCGCTATCGATGGTGACGAGTTTCATGATGCCATGCTGCCTATTGCGATGTGAAAAAACGGTCGCCGAAGTCGAAGTAATCTTCGTGCTGGAAGCCGTTCTCGTAGTACTGGATTTCCCACCAGTTGTGGTCGAGGTCTTCCATGTAAAAGGAATACACGCCATGCATGTCCATGACATCCAGTACCTGCCTGATGGCGTATTTGTCTTTGTATTCCAGCGCCTTGGCGTGGGCTTGGTCCACTTCCTCGCGGCTCGTCACATCCAGCCCCCAATGGTTCAGTACATTGCAGGGATGAATCTGGTCGCCCACCTCGACGCAGACGATGTGGAAAGCCATGCCCAGGCGGACCGCCAATGCGCTGATCGCATGATGCACGCACTCCAGCCCCAGGAATTCTTCATAGAATCTGCGGGATGCTTTCAGGTCGAAGCATTCGAGGGTGCCGTGTCCAAGCACGTATGGCCTGAGCACGGAATTCCGCTCTGCCGGATCTATGCGGCAGGATTCTGGCATGGGATTGGTCGAGGTCGTCATGTTCAGTCCTTGGTGTTTGCTGGCGGAATCGCCTTGTCGGCCTCGCTGACAAAGGCGTCGGCGTGGAATTCGCGTTCGGGAAGCCGGCGGTCGGCGATGAAGTCGCGGCGTGCCGCATCGGTCATGACGGGCGCTCCGCAGGCATAAACCTGGTGGTTCTCCAGGCTTGGGTAGTCCTGCATGACGGCCCGATGCACAAAGCCATGGCGCCCCTGCCAGTCACATTCGGCGGTGGCGTTGCTAAGCACCGGCGTATACCGGATATGCGCATGGTCGCGCGCCCATTGTCCGGCGAGTTCGTTCAGGTACAGGTCGGCGCGTTTTCGCCCTCCCCAATAGATATGCATGGGCCGGCTGGAATTCTGGGCGATGCTTTGTTCCACCATTGCCTTGATGGGGGCAAAGCCGGTTCCCGATGCCAGGAGAATCACTGGCTTGTCGGATTTCCCGTCTAGAAAGAACTGGCCCAGCGGGGCTTCGATTCGCAGCATTTCGCGCGGCTTGAGCGTCGAAAATGCCCTGTCGGTAAATATTCCGCCCGGCATGTGCCGCAAGTGCAGCTGTACCTGGCGTACGCCGTCCGCGGCTGGCGCATTGGCGATGGAATAGGATCTTCGCAAGGTGTGATCGAACACAATGTCCAGATACTGCCCCGCGTGGAAGCGCAGCGGCTCGTTCGGCGGCAGGCCAAGGGTCACGATAATCACATCTGGCGCCGCGCGGGTGATCGACATGACACGCGCGGGCAAGTTCTGCACAGGATGGCTGAGCGATGTGTCGTATTCATCGACCTCTATCGTACAGTCGCCGAGGGGTTTGGCCTGGCATAGGTGGGCGTAACCTTGGGCGCGTTCTTGTTCGTTGAGGTAGGCGGGATGCACATTGCCGGGGTTTACCTGGCCCATGACCACCCTTCCTCGACAACTGCGGCATACTCCCGACCGGCAGCTGAAAGGCAGGCCGGCGCCCACATTCAGGCCCGCGTTCAAAATGGTCTGCTGGGGCGCGCAATCGAATCGCCGCCCGCTAGGCAGCAAGGTCACCGTATAACTCATGTCTCCACTGTCCCCGATGTTCTGGTCTTATCGTCGAAGAATACGGAGACGCGGCAATTCGCGCCAACAAATTGTGGTGATACGGATTATCAGTTTTATGAATAGGCCGTGGATCCGGCCGTGCGGATCAGTTGCCGAGTATGGTCAGTCCGTCCGGCATGGGGGCCTTCAGAAATGCCTCGTATGCGAGTTCGCGCAGCCATCGATTGGCGGCGTCCTCATTGAAGCGCTCGTGCCATTGCTGCCAGACTGGAAATGGCCCGACCTGGAATGGCAGGCGCACCATGCGCAGATCCCGGCGCGAGGACAGTATTGTCCCCGCCAGCCGGGCCGGCAGGGACAGCACCAGATTGGAGGCCGCCGCGACGTCGGCTGCTCCAAGCGCGTGCGCCATAGTCAGCACGACGTCGCGCTCGGCATGAATTCCCTTCTGAAACAGAGTGTCTTGCAATGCTGCGTCGCTGGCGCCGCTGGGTCGATAGGTAACATGCTGGGAGCCCAGATATTCTTCATAAGTGAAGGCGTCCGATTCGATGCCGTGTTGTCTGCCTACCAGGGCGACGAAGGTTTCTTTGCACAACACCTGCTCGTGGAATCCAGGCCCCATGGGTAGCCAACTGCCTATGGCAATATCGACTTTGCCTTCCAGCAGCAGGGTTCGAGCTTCCTCGGCGTTGGACGCCCCTACGGTTTCGAAGCGGGCAAACGGCGCCGCTTCGCGGGCGGGCTTCAAAAAGCCTGGCAGCAGAACCAGCTGTCCAATATCGTTGATGGCGATCCGGAAAAGCCTGTCGGACGTCGAGGCATTGAACCACTGTGCCTTTTCTATGGCTTGGGTCAGTTTGCCCAAGCCCTCTTCCACCAGGCCGATCAACTCATCGGCCAGTGCCGTTGGCTCCATGCCATCGGGGGTGCGGACAAACAGCGGGTCGTTGAACCGTTCGCGCAAACGCTTCAATGCATTGCTGACCGCCGATTGCGTCATGCTGACGGAATGTCCCGCCTTGGTGACATTGCGTGTCATGTAAATGGCGCGAAAAACAAGAAATAGATTCAGGTCAACCGTTCTTATATTCATAGTCGATGAGCCTGCTGTCGTGGCAACGGACGTAATTTATCACTCATTTTCCATGATCGCCGAACTATTGCAAGGCCTTGATTTCCTGGGCCAGGCTCACCTGGTGCGCGATGGCAAGATTCGCAGCATCGGCCTTTCGGAGGTCTTGGCCGCTTGGATGACACTCACGTATTGATCCAGGCTCGCGCCTGCCCTAATTCGTTGGTGTGGAACGTTCTGATTTCAGCCTTTGTGAAGAACCGCGCCAGGTGTATTGAGGCGCGAATCCAGCCCGCGTCGGCTACTATGGCGGCGTGCGTGACTTTACGGGCGACGGAGACGCCGAGCGTCATGTCGGTCCACAGCGCTTTTGGCTCGATGCCGCTGAAATGCTCAATGTGTTCCAGCACACGGGTCTTGCCGTTCAGTTCAAGGTCATTTCGCATGCGTTCGATGACTTCGCGCAGCTCGTGGTCGGTGATTTTGCCTTCAACGGATATTTCAATAACTGGTGAATCGGGGGCGGTGTGATACAGGATCATGGGAAAACCTCTAGCTAAGGAGATGTTACACGTTCAGGTGCGAATGAGACTGGTGCTCGGCCCCTCCGCTCAAGTCACCAGCTCGAACGCCTTGATTCGCCGCAGCAGCATGATCGCGCCCAGCGAAAGGCCGAACACGCCCGCGGCGGTGGCGGGGATGGACCACCAGGGCGATGCGGCCGGGTTCAGGGTTTGCAAGGTGTCATCGACCTCCCGCAAGACGAAAACATGCAGGCAGTAGATGCCCAGTGTGCATGCCGACAGGGCCTGCAGCGGCCCGGCATAGGTGTGGGCCTTGGCGCCGATGCCGTACACGACGTTGAAGGCGCAGACGGCGGAGGCCATGACCAGGGGGGAGAGGTATTCGTAGAACAGAGTGCTGGGCTTGCCGATATGTTCCGAGTAGGCATAGGTGGCAAACATGGTCAGGGCGCCGAACACCATGAACAATCCCAAGGAAGCGCACCAGTAGCGGCGCTTGTTTTCCTGGCGGAGCCAGGCTTCGTGTACATAGGCGCCCAGGAAAAGGTAGCCGGCCAGTCCGACGAAGGTGTCCAGCCCGTAGGTCTGCAGCAGGCGGGTTTCCAGGCCCAGCGCGGTTCCCAGGGTCGGCCAGGCGGATGCGCCCGCCCAAAGGGCGAGATAGCAGATTTTTTCGCCGGGCCGGGCGGCGTTCCATATGCTGCGCAGGAAGGGCACGAACAAGTAGATGCCGACAATGGCGTACAAATACCAAAGGTGGAAGACAACAGGTCCGTGGATGATGGCTTCGAGCCAGCCGTACCAGGGGCCATAGCGCTCGCCGCGCCAAGTGTTCCAGGCCATGTAGAACAGCGACCAGAATACCAGCGGCGGCAGAACTCGTGCAAAGCGCTTTGAGAGGAAGGCGGGCAGGGATTCCCGCTTGCCCAACAGCAGCACCCCGGTGATCATCAGGAACAGCGGCACGCAGCTGCGCACCAGCGAATCGTAGAAGTTGCTGGCCCACCACTGCTCGTCGAAGGAGCCAAAGCGCGTTGCCGCCGTGTGCAGCATGACCACCATGAAGCAGGCCGCCACTCTGGCGGTATCCATGGCTGTGCTGAAGCGGCTTCTGGGTGTGGGCATCGGTTGCGATTCTCGAACTGGCTATGGTTTCTTTCTTAGTAACATGCATGCCGGCATAGGGTGCTAGCAGGTATTTCAGTCTGTTGCGGGGGGTAAACGATATGCCCGCCGCGTGGATTTCCCGCAGGCGGGCATAAGTAGTAACATGCGTTACTATATGGACAAGCCTTCTTCCTTCCAATCGTTCGAACAAGCCATGCAAAGCCTGTCGCAGCGGCTTTCCTCGCGCAGCCTGATGCGCGAGTCGGTGATCCTTCGTCTGTTCCAGCATGTGGCATTGCGGCTTAACGACTATATGGATGCGCCGTTCAAAGAGCATGGCCTGAACGCTACGCTGTGGACGTCGCTGGTGGTCATCTATGCCAGTCCCGATCGCTGCCTGAAGCCGTCGGAACTGAGCGTATTCATGAATTCGTCGCGCACCAACAGCACGAGGGTGGCGCGCGAGCTGCAGCGGCACGGCTTTGTGCGGCGGTCGGCCGACAGCAACGACCGGCGCCAGGTGTTGTTGAAGATGACGCCCAAAGGCGCGAAATTCGTGGAAACGCTTATGCCTTCACGCGGAACGTACGTCAAGCAGGCTTTGCAGGAGTTCAACGCGCAAGAGGTGGACGAGCTCGAGCGTTTGTTGAGAAAACTGCTGGACAAGCTGGATTAGGGCCTGTTAACCCTTGTCGAGGAGATTGCTCGGCAAGTGCCAAGAGCCTCTTTGTTTTCTTGACGGGTGGTGTTCGCCCAGATAGTAACTGGCGTTATTATATTTTGCGGGACTGGAAATACTGTGGTTGAAAAAAGCGAGTCTCCCCCCGAACTGAATCGTTTCATGGTGACCTTGTCCATCATGCTGGCGACCATCATGCAGACGCTGGACAGCACCATCGCCAATGTGGCGTTGCCCCATATGGCGGGCAGCCTCTCGGCGTCGCAGGACCAGATCATGTGGGTGCTGACCTCGTACATCGTGGCGGCCGCCATTGCCACGCCGGTAACGGGCTGGCTTTCTGGCCGCTACGGGCGCAAGACGATATTCATGGTCTCCATTGCGGGCTTCACCATCAGCTCGCTGTTGTGCGGGATCTCCGGGAACCTGGCCGAGATTGTGCTGGCCCGCCTTTTGCAAGGGGTGTTCGGGGCGGCGCTGGTGCCGCTATCGCAGGCGGTGATGCTGGACATCAATCCGCCCGAGCGCCATGCGCGGGCCATGGCGGTATGGGGCATGGGCGTCATGCTGGGGCCGATCCTGGGGCCGACCCTGGGCGGATACCTGACCGACAACGTGAGCTGGCGCTGGGTGTTTTTGATCAACCTTCCGGTGGGGGTGTTGTCGTTTCTTGGCGTGTACCGCTATGTGCACGAACTGACGTCCAAGCTTATCCAGAAGTTCGACTGGTTCGGCTTTACCATGCTGGCCATCGCCATCGGCATGTTTCAGCTCTTTTTGGACAGGGGCGAGCAGCTGGACTGGTTCGGCTCCATCGAAATTCGCATCGAGGCGATCTGCACCGTCGTCGCGTTTACTTTTTTTGTGCTGCACACGATAAGCTCCGGCGAAAAATCGTTTCTTAACGTCAAGCTCATGCACGACAGGAATTTCATTACCGGGCTGGCATTCTATTTTTTGCTTGGGTTGCTGCTTTACGCGACGCGCGCGCTGTTGCCCCCCATGCTGGAAAACCTGCTGGGGTATCCGGTGATGACGACCGGCCTGGTAACCGCGCCTACCGGTATCGGCACGATGTTCGCCATGTTGTTCGCGGGGCGGCTGGTGGGCCGCATCGACAGCCGCCTGATCGTTGCCGGCGGCTTTGGGCTGACCGCCTTGTCGTTGTGGGCCATGGCCTGTTATACGCCGCAGCTTCGAGAGTGGGATATCGTGTGGCCGGGCTTCTTGCAGGGCATGGGCCTGGGTTTTTGCTACGTGCCGCTGACCACCATGACTTTCTCCACGCTGGCTCGCCACCTGCGTTCCGAAGGCACGGCCATTTTCAGCTTGCTGCGCAACATCGGCAGCAGCATCGGCATTTCGGCCATGCAGACGCTGCTGACGCGCAACACGGCCATTGCGCACAGTTCGCTGGCGGCCTATATAACGGCCGGCGCGGTGGCGTTGCATCCGGGTGCGTTGACGCGCGCGTTCGACCTGAACACCACGGCGGGCCTGGCGGCGTTGAACGGGCTTCTGACCAGGCAGGCCTCGTTCATTGCCTACCTGGACGACTTCCGGCTGATGCTGTGGGTAACGGTGCTGTCCATGCCTTTCCTGTGGCTGATGCGAACCAGGAAGACGGAGAATCCGGGCGATGCCGAGGACGGCGAACCAGAAGCCGTGTTGATGGCGGAGTGAGCCGGAGTCTAGGGCTCTGCCTGGTCCAGCAGCGAAAGCGTTTCGACCACCGATACGGGGTCGGCGATGCCCTGGCCGGCAATGTCGAAGGCGCTGCCGTGGCCGACGCTGGAAAACAGGATGGGCGTGCCGATGGTCAGCGCGCTGGAGCGCAGCGGGCTGAGCAATTTGACTGGGATATGGCCCTGGTCGTGGAACATGGCAATGTAGATATCGTGCCGGCGCTGCCCAAGCAGAAGGTCCGCGCCCGTGGGGCCGTCCACGCGCAGGCCTTTTTCGCGCAGGCGCGCGACGGCGGGTTCGGTGATGTGCAGGTCGTCGTCGCCGAACAGGCCGTTCTCGCCGGCATGGGGGTTGATGCCGAACACGCCTATGGTGGGGTTTGGATTGCCCAGCTTCCTCTCGGCCGCCACGGCCGCCAGCGCGGCCTCGACGACGAGGTCTGGAGTGATCCGCCGCAGGGCGGTCTTGACGCTTTCATGCAGTGTGACGTGCGCAATGCGCAGGCCGGCCGCCACCAGCATCAGGAACACCTTTTCCGAAGGCGTGCCGGTAAGCTGGGCGATAAGTCCGGGGTATCCCGAAAAGGCAATGCCCGCCTGGTTGATGGCGGTCTCCGAATGCGGGCAGCCGACCACGGCCGCCGCCTGCCCCGATTGCGCGAGCTCCACGGCACGTTTCACATAGGCCACCGTTGCCCGGCCCGCCTCCGGCAGCACCTGGCCGGGTTTGAAGCTTGACTCTGCAAGGGCCGGCACGTCCACGTAAACCAGAGCCCGCCCGCCAGGCTCGGCCCGCTCCAGTGCGATCAGGGGCAGATCCGGCGCGTGGCGCCGGGCGTATTCCTGGATGATATGGACGTCGCCGACGAGCACCGGCTGCAATGGGCCGCCGGCAAAATGGGCGGCGGCCTTGACGGCGATTTCAGGGCCGATGCCGTTGGGGTCGCCCAGGGCGACGGCAATTCTTTTTTGATCAGTCATGGAAGCAATCTTGCCTGGCCGGTCGCTACACGGGCCTACAGGGGAATGGCCAACAGCGTGTCGAAGCTCGTGCTGTCGCAAACCACGATGCGTTGCGCCAGTTTCAGCTCTGCGCCGTCGTGTACGAAGCGATCCACATATTTCCCCGTGGCGAACAAATCCATTTTACCGCCGCGCATGATGCGGGTTACGAGGAAAGGGGTTTCGGCTTGCAGCGCGTCGGGCGCGGTGCTGGTAATGTGCGGCGTGCCGATGATGTGGCGATAGCGCTGGCGCTCGTATACATTGGCTTCGCGCAGGGCGCTGACCCGGTCGGTCAGCATGCCTTTGCTGTCGGCGTAGATGAGCCCCGCCGGCAGGCCTGCTTCGTGGTTCTCGGCCGTGGTGATCTTGTACAGGCAGTGGCCGGTGAAGAACGCGGGCCAGGACTCCAGTTTGTCCTCGTCGATACAGGAAGCGTAGGCGGCGTTGAAGGCATTCAGTTGTTCGTAGTTTATCGCTGTCATTTCAAAACCCCATGTGGTCGCGGTAGGCTTTCCAGAAGCCGCGAACCGATGTTTCCGTTGCCCGGTAGTCGACGCTGCCGATGCCGCTTCCCCCCATCTGCACGACGCTGTATTCGGCATCGGCGCAGCGTATGCCTCGCTGCACGAAGCTGCCCACCGCCCCGTCCTCCATCGAGACGAATCCCGAGGGGCCGATGAGGTTGGCTTGCTTGAGACGCATGGTGTCCATTTCGGGCGTGTCGTCCTCGAAGCCCAGGTAGGTCCAGTTGAGTTCGGTGCTTTCCTGGCCGGTGGGAAGAACCTGGCGCACTGCCAGGCTGTTGCGGATCTGTTGCAGCACGAAGCCGGGAAACACGGAAAGTATCTGCAGGGTGACTCCGTCGCCGAATTCATCCACGCCGTCGAGCAGGCTGGGGTCGGCCAGCAGGTAGTTTTCCTTGTCGGTGCGCAGCTTTTCGCTTTCGTACTCGGCGCTGGAAGCCTCTTGCGTATCGATGGCCGAATAGCTGACGTGATGCGCGCCGGTTTCGCTGACGATGACCCCGCCTTTCTGCGACAGCCGGTTCAGGCGGAAGGTGGTGAAGAACACATGCAGGAGGCTGGCATGGTAGCTGTCCTTGACGTTCTCGAAGTACAGCTTCCAGTTGTTGGGAAGAATCTGCTTGAAGCGGCCGATGACTTTTACCGGTTTGTGCAGCACGCGCTTGATGCGGGAGGCGATTTCGTCGCCCAGGTATTCGTCGATAGGAGGGGCGTTGCCGTCCAGGCTGCCGAAGACCAGGCCGCAAAAGGTGGCGATGTGCAGCTTGCGCGGGCCCAGCGCCGTCTTGGAAAAGGTGTCGGGCATGCCGCCCTTGCCCTTTACCCCCCGCTGAAACGCCACGCCCTGCAGCGTGCCGGCCAGGTCGTAGTTCCAGGCGTGGTAAACACAGGAGAAGTTCCTGACGTTGCCGCCGTCTTCCAGCGCAATGAGCGCGCCCCGGTGGGCGCAGCGGTTTTCGAAGGCGTGGATGCCGCCGTCGGTGTTGCGCGTGACGACGACCGGCATTTCGCCCACGAAGGTGCTGCGGTAGTCGCCGGCCTTGGGAATCTCGGCTTCCAGGCAAAGATAGTTCCAGGTCGGTCCCTGGTAGATTTTTTCCTGCTCCAGTTTTCGAACGTCTTCGTTGCGGTAAACCCAGTATGGAATCTGGGTGATGTCGCCTTCCCATGCGGGAATGGACGTGGCGCTTGTATCGTGCACGGTGTCTGTGGTCATGTCGAGTCCTGCTTGAAATGTACGAAACAAGTTTAGGCAGGCCTTGCATGGCAGTCAAAGAAATCGGCCATAATGTGCGCATAGCGAACTATACGGATGCGCTTTCTCCTGCTTATAATGCCCGCATGGCAACCGCAAGAAAAAACGACAGCGACGCAAGGGCATCGGCCGCCGGCTCGATGCGGCAGGCGGCCGCGCCCGAGCGCAGCAAAGAAGAAAAAGAGTACGTTGCCGGCCTGGAAAAAGGCTTGTCCATCATCGAAGCCTTCGGCCTTGCGAACAAGGCTTTGACCCTTACCGAAGCCGCCGACATAACCGGGCATTCCCGCGCTTCCGCGCGGCGTTCGCTGCTTACCCTCCAGCGTCTTGGCTATGTGGAATGGGACGGCAAGCTGTTTCGCCTGGCGCCCCGCGTCCTGCGCCTGGGCCATGCCTACCTGGCGTCCAACTCCCTGGCCAGAACCATGCAGCCTACCCTGGAGGCAATCAGCGAACGCACGCGCGAATCCAGTTCATTCGCGGTGCTGGACGGCACCGACGTGGTGTTCGTGGCTCGCGCCTCTACGCGGCGCAGCCTGTCCAACGGCTTGGGGCTGGGGTCCCGCCTGCCCGCCCACGGTGCCGCGACAGGCCGCGTGCTGCTGGCCGACCTGCCCAGGAAAGAGGCGCTGCTGCGCCTCAAGCGCATGGCGCGCATACAGCTTACGCCGCACACCCAGGTGGATGTCCCGGGGCTGGTTTCCCTGCTCGACGAGGTGCGGAAACGGGGCTATGCCGTGTGCGACCAGGAGCTGGAGCTTGGCGTGCGTTCGTTGGCGGTTCCCATCCGGGACGGCGGCGGGCGCGTGCTGGGGGCGCTGAGCATAGTCAGCGCCACTTCGCGCCGCAGCCTGGACAATATGATCGAGCAGCTGCTGCCCGAGCTCGAGCGCGCGCGCAGGATGCTGGCATCCATTCTTTAGCGGCCTGGCGCCGGGCGCGCTGTTCGGTTGGGCCGCGCATTTGAACGCGAATGCATGGGTATGCACACGTCTTTGGCGGACGGCTTCAGTGTGCCGTAAGGGTCGTGGATTTCCATTACGTTTGTTCGCAATGCGCACTTAATGGCCGCTTTCGTTGACAGTCAAAACGGGCGGCTCCTACACTCGTTTCATGTTGTCGGCGGGGCTTGCGCCCAGGCGCCTTCGACGGCGGCGTTTGGACGTGCGCCCCGGCGGGCCGTCCGGCCGCGCCCTCGCGCAGCTGTTTGCATAGCTATGGACAAACACACTGGAGACAAGAATGGATTTTCGCAAAACCCTGGCAATGACTGCCGCCTGTATGGCAATGGGCCTGGCGGGCTCGCCCTCTCACGCCCAGGATACGATCAAGATCGGCATGATCGCGCCGTTCACCGGCGCCATGGCCGATTACGGCCGGCGCATTCTCAATGGCATGAACGCCTATATCAAGGTGCATGGCGATACGGTGGCGGGCAAGAAGGTAGAGATCATCGTGCGCGATACGACCGGCCCGGTCCCGGAAATCTCCAAGCGCCTGGCCCAGGAGCTGCTGACGCGCGACAAGGTGAACGTGCTGGCCGGCTTCGGCTTTACCCCCGAGGCGCTGGCGGCGGCTCCTTTGGCGACCCGGGCCAAGACGCCCTTGATCATCATGAACGCGGCGGCGTCCAGTATTACCACCCGCTCGCCGTACGTGGCGCGGGTGTCGTTCACGCTGCAGCAGATTGCCGCGCCCATGGGCATCTGGGCGGCCAAGCACGGCTTCAAGAACGTGTTTACCATTGTGTCGGACTATGCACCCGGCCTGGATGCCAAGGCCGGCTTCGAAAAAACCTTCAAGGAAAATGGCGGGAAGATCGTCGGTAGCGTGCAGGTTCCGCTCAACAGCCCCGACCTTGCGCCGTTCGTGCATCGCATCCAGGACGCCAAGCCCGATGCGGTGTTCGTGTTCGTGCCGGGCGGCGACCAGATCACCGGCTTCATGAAGGCCTTCAAGGAGCGCGGCCTGGGCAAGGCCGGCGTCAAGGTGCTGCTGGTCAGCGAACTGCCCAACGAAGTGCTGCAGGCGCTGGGCGATTCGGCCACCAATATCTTTATCTCGACCCAGTACATGGAAGGCCGGGCCTCCCCCGAGAACGAGAAATTCCTGAAGGCCTACGAGCAGGTTTCGCAGGACAAGGAATTGCCGGCGCCCTATTCGGTGGCGGGCTATGACGGCATGGCGGCCATCTACGCGGTGGCCAAGAAACTGCATGGCGACATGAACGGCGACAAGGTAATGGCCGCCCTGAAAGGGCTGAAGCTGGAAAGCCCGCGCGGCCCGATCAGCATCGACCCGGAAACCCGCGACATCGTGCAGCGGATCTACATTGGCTCCATCCAGCGCAAGGACGGCAAGAACTCGGTCGTCGAATTGACCCACTTCGATAACGTCAAGGATCCCGGCAAGCAATAAGCGGCGCCGAATAAAAAGCTCCGCCCGGTTGCCACCGGGTGGAGCTTTTGACGTTTGCGGCAGGCCCTGGAGCGGCGAGGCACGGCCTAGGAGCGTGGTCAGGCGCGCAGTGTGCCCTTGGCCTTGGCAACGTGGGTGGAGATGGCGTCCATCAGCGGGGGCGAGAGGCAGTCGTAGGGCTCGAGCGAGATTTCACGCAGGCGGGCGCGAATGCCGTCCATTTGCGAAGGCGGCGTGCCGCTTTCGATGATGGAGGACACGAAGGCGGCGAAGGTGGGCGCCGACCAGCCGTCCTGGGGTGACAGTTCGGTGTGGACGAAGTCCAGTCCGTAGAAGGGGTGGTCTTTGTTTTCGATGCGGCCGAACAGGTGCACGCCGCAGTCCTTGCAGGCATGGCGCTGGATCGTGGCGCTTTCGTCGACGATCTTGAGCTTGTCGGCATTTGCGGCGACGCTGACCTTGTCGCGTGCAACTACGGCAACGACCGAGAAAATGGCGCCCTTGGGTTTCCAGCACTTGCTGCAGCCGCATGCGTGGTTGTGGGCGGTTTGCGCCGCCACTTTCACTTCGACTTTGTTCGTCGCGCAATGGCACTGCAGCGTGCCGCCGGCGAAGTTGGCGGCGGCCGGCTTGATGCCGTTGTCCACCGACGGATGAATCGACACTGCACTCATGATAGTCTCCGATTGATTGGCTGTTGAGACGGCGGCGCAGGGATCCGCGCCGCCGTCCTTCCTTGTGGAAGCTTTTTGATCAGTAGTTGATGACTGCCCGTATGGACTTGCCTTCGTGCATCAGGTCGAAGGCTTCGTTGATGCGATCCAGCGGCAGTGTGTGGGTGATGTACGGGTCGAGGTTGATTTCGCCGGCCATGGCTTGTTCGACCATGCCGGGCAATTGGGTGCGGCCCTTGACGCCGCCGAAGGCGCTGCCGCGCCAGACCCGGCCGGTAACCAACTGGAACGGCCGAGTGCGGATTTCCTGGCCGGCGCCGGCCACGCCGATGATCACGCTTTCGCCCCAGCCCTTGTGGCAGCATTCCAGCGCCGAGCGCATGACGTCGACGTTGCCGATGCACTCGAAGCTGAATTCGACGCCGCCGTCGGTCATGTCGACGATGACCTCCTGGATGGGCTTGTCGTAGTCTTTGGGGTTGACGAAGTCGGTGGCGCCCATGACCTTGGCCAGCTTGAATTTGTCGGGGTTGGTGTCGACGGCGATGATGCGGCCGGCCTTGGCCTGCACGGCGCCCTGGATGACGGCCAGGCCGATGGCGCCCAGGCCGAACACGGCGACGGTGTCGCCCGGCTGAACCTTGGCGGTGTTGTGCACGGCGCCGATGCCGGTGGTGACGCCGCAGCCCAGAAGGCAGACTTTTTCAAGAGGGGCCTGGGGGTTGATCTTGGCCAGCGAGACCTCGGCCACTACAGTGTATTCGCTGAAGGTGCTGGTGCCCATGTAATGGTAGATGGGCTTGCCGTTGTAGCTGAAGCGGGTGGTGCCGTCGGGCATCAGGCCCTTGCCCTGGGTGGCGCGCACCGACGAGCAGAGATTGGTCTTGCCGGATTTGCAGAACTTGCACACGCCGCATTCGGCGGTGTACAGCGGGATGACGTGGTCGCCGGGCTTGACGCTGGTGACGCCTTCGCCGACTTCGACGACGATGCCGCCGCCTTCATGGCCCAGCACGGCCGGGAACACGCCTTCGGGGTCGACGCCCGAAAGGGTGTAGGCGTCGGTGTGGCATAGCGCGGTGTGTGTGATCTTGACCAGCACTTCGCCCTTGCGGGGCGGTTCGACGTCGATTTCGACGATTTGCAGGGGCTTGCCCGGCTCGAAGGCAACGGCGGCGCGTGATTTCATGATGTTCTCCTGTGATGGTTCGAGTTTCGTATGGTTGATCCGGAGTTTCGGGGGCGGGAAGCGGCGGTTTTGGCGGCCGCTTCGTTCTTTATTTAAGGTACGAGCGCACGAGGCCGGCCAGTTCGCTGACACGCTCGGCGCGTTGGGTGTCGGAAATGGTGGCGGGGCCGAACTCTTCGCGGATGTGGGCTTCCATGACCTCTGACATGAGGCCGTTGACCGCGCCGCGGATGGCGGCGATTTGCTGCAGCACCGGCGCGCAGTCGGCGCCGGCTTCCAGCGCGCGTTCCAGTGCGCCGCACTGGCCGCTGATGCGGCGCACGCGAGCCAGGACCCGTTTTTTTTCCTGAGGTGAATGCGGCATGGCAATCGATCCCAATAATATACTGGGGTACAGTATAAGAGTTAAACGATCAGTGCGTCCAGTATGGCCAGTTGCTCGGCGATGGAAAGGCTGGCGTCCAGAACGGGCACCTGGCCGCTGACCACCGCGGCGGGTCGTTTCAGGGCGGCGGCGTAGGCTTCCCAATTGTCCAGCTTCCATTGGTCGCGGGGGTCCGCCCGCTGGACGATGCGCTCTTTTCGAATGTCCAGCGGCAGGTCGAGCCAGACATGGCGCAGCCGGGTTCCCTCGGGCAGGCCCAGGGCGCGCGCCGAGAACAGGGCGCCCGAGGCCAGCTCCCGGCTCCATGGGCCGGGCAGCACGGTATCCAGCCCGAGCGCCAGTTGATCCACGGCAATGCGCAGCGTGCTTGCATATTGCAGATCCCGCACGTTTTCCTTGAAAAACGGGCTGTCCCGGTCGTTGGGGTCCTGGCCCATGGCCTGCAGCAGCGGCCCCGACCAGTTTTCGCCGACCACGTCCTTGTCCAGCAGGCACCAGGCGCGCCCCTGCCGCTTCTGCCGTTCGATAAAACGGCTGGTTATGAATGACTTGCCGGTACCGGCATGGCCCAGAATAAAGAAAGCGTCGGCGGTGTTCATGGTTTGCTGGAAAGGCCCGGCTTGATTGCGTTTTGGCGGATTGCCCAGTTGAAATTCACTAGTGTATGCCAGGCGTTCGGCTGGCCGATTGTTCCGCGTAGAAACCCTGATTCTATTTTTGGGTCGAATATATATAATCAACCGAAACCAAGGACATTCAGCACACGGCACGTAGGGGCCGCCCGGCAATTCAACACGCGGGCAGTCGCTCGTCCCGGCCGTTCCGGTTACAGAATAAATAATATTTTCAGCCCTCGCCTGGCTGCACGCGCGCGCCGCATTGCTTGCCCGGCAGGAGCCTTGAATTGGGGGACACGGGTATTTTCTGGTTGGCGTTCACTGTTCGATTTCGAGTACGGCAGCAGCTTCGGTTCTAGCTGTTGCGGGTTTTGCCTGGGCGCTTCGCGCGTCCCGGTGTGGTTCTGGCGGCGGTATGCGGTGGTGGGTTCTGTCGCCTTATTCTCCGATTCAAACTCAAAAAAAAGCCAAGGAACATTCCATGACAATCGATCGACGGGTATTTCTGGCCGCGATGGGCGCGGCGGGGGCGGGGGCGTTGGCACAGCGCGCCGCGTTTGCTCAACCAAAAGGCGAGCCCATCCGCATAGGCGGCACGCTGGCCCTTACCGGCCCTCTGGCGGCCACGGCGCTGGTTCACAAGCTTACGGGCGAGATCTATCTTGAAGACCTCAACAAGCGCGGCGGCCTGCTGGGCCGGCCGGTCGAATGGGTCCTGAAAGACGACCAGTCCAAGCCCGATGTCGCCCGCACCCTGTACGAGCAGCTCATTACCTCCGACAAAGTCGACCTGCTCATCGGCCCCTACGCCACCGGCAATATTCTTTCGGCCATGGGCGTTGCTCAGCGCTACGGCAAAATGCTGGTGCACCACACGTTCGGCATTCCCAAGCTGGCCAAGTACGACCGGCAGTTCTCGTCATGGTCTTTCGGCCCCACGCCTGAAGTCTCCACCCCCAACCTCGTCATCGACGCCCTGGCTTCGACGCCGCACTTGCCAAAAACCGTGGCCATCGTCACCAGCAAGTTCCCGTCGGTGCATTTCGTTTCGGTGGGCGCGCGCGAGGTCTTCAAGAAACGGGGCATCAAGGAAGTCCTGTTCCTGGAGTGGGATTTCGGCAACCGCGATTTCGGCCCCATTGCCGGCCGTATCAAAGAAGCCAAGCCCGACTTTCTGTGGGTAGGCGCGCTGGGCCTCGAGGGCAACCAGCTTATCGACGCCATGAAAAAAATCGATTACGCGCCGCGCAATCAGTTTTATCACTACCCGGCGCCGGGCCCCATGCTTCGGGCTCCCGAAGCCAACAATGCCCTGTCGGTCACCATTTTCGAATCGCATCCGCCGTTCACCGACAATCCCATCGCCGCCAAGTTCGTCAAGACCTTTGCCGAGCGCGCGGCCAAGGCCAACCTGCCCGATACGGCCGTCGATACCCAGGCGGCGGCGTCGTTCTCGGCCTGGCAAATCATTGAAGCCGCCGTTACCGCCAACAAATCGCTGGACGATAAAAAGCTGGCCGACTGGCTAAGGGCCAACAAGGTCGACACCATCCAGGGCAAACTGCGTTTCAATGGGCCCGGCAATTTCGGCGACGATCTCAGCCGCGTCAAGCAGGTCCAGGATGGCAAATGGCTGGTCGTATGGCCCACCGACTGGGCCGCGCCGGGTGCAAAGATACGGGTTTCCTGAACGGCGTGACTCAATGAATCTTCCAAGCTCTACACTGCTGGCGCAGTCCATTCTGGCAGGCATATTCACGGGGGCGTTGTACGGGTTGTTGGGGCTTGGCTTGAGTTTGTCCTGGGGTATGCTGCGCCAAATCAACCTGGCGCACTTCGCCCTGGCCTTCCTGGGCGCGTATCTCACCTATCAGTTCTCGACCTCGGGGGGCGTCGACCCCCTGTTGACGCTGCTCATGATCATTCCCGCGTTCTTCGTCGTGGGCCTGGCCGTGCATTGGGTGCTGACGCGCTTCAAGATCACCCCGTTCAATTCCCTGCTGGTAACGTTTGGCCTGACCATCATCATCGAGGCCGTGCTGCAATGGATCTGGACCGCCGATTACAGGCGCCTCGAATCCACCTATGCCGAGCACAAGCTTCAAATCGCCACGGTCTACCTGCCCGTTCCCGAGCTCATCACCCTGGGCCTGGGCCTGGGCATTTCCTTGATAGCCTGGCAGGTGTTGCGCCGCTCGGACATCGGCAAGGCCATCCGCGCCGCCGCCGAAGACGCGCCCATCGCCGCGGCCTTCGGCATCAACCAGCAGGCCCTGGGCCTGCTGCTTTCGGGGATCAACGCCTCGCTGGCGGGAATTGCCGGCGTCTGCATCGCCTTGAGCTATACGCTTGCGCCCTCCCAGATCTACAGCTGGATAGGGGTGGTGTTTGCCTGCGTCATGCTGGGCGGCCTTGGCCGGCCCATGGGGCCCATCGTGGCGGGCTTCGTCATCGGCATCAGCGAAGCCATCACCATGGCGGTCGCTTCGCCCTCGTGGGCGCCGCTGGTTTCATTCTCGCTGCTCATCATCGTTCTGCTTGCCCGACCCGAGAGAATCCAGGCATGAAGAAATCCTTGTTGTTGGTCGTCGTCCTGACGCTGGGGCTAGGCGTCATTCCTTACCTTGGTCTTCCCGCTTTTTACCAGTCGCTGCTGTACATGGTGTTCCACTGGATAGCGCTGGCCACGTCATGGAACCTGCTGTCTGGCTATTCGGGCTATTTTTCTTTCGGCCATGGCGCTTTCTTCGGCATCGGCATCTACACGACGGCGGTGCTCACCAGCCAGTTCGACGTTCCCTTTCTATGGACGCTGCCGATTGCGGCCGCCATGGCGGCGCTTTTCGGCGTGGTGCTGGGCGTCATCTCGTTTCGCGTCAAGGCGGTGCGCGGCGAGTTGTTCGCGCTGCTGACGCTGGCCGCCACCTTCGTGGTGGCGACCATTGTGCTGAACACGCCCATCGACGGCGGCCCCGGCGTCTACCTTAGCGCCGTGCCCGTGCCCAGCATCGGGCCATCTCCCTCGGCTACGTTCTACTACCTGGCGCTGGGCGCGGCTTTCCTGACCGTGGTCATTGCCTTGCTCATCTACTACGCGCGTTTCGGCACGGGGCTGTTCGCCATACACGACGACGAAGACGTGGCCGAAGTCATGGGCGTGCCCACCTTTGCCTACAAGGTGGCGGCATTCGCCCTGTCGTGCGCGCTGGCGGGCGGCGTGGGCGGCGTTCACGCGCTGTTCGTGTCGTACGTCACCACGGGCGACATCTTCACCGTACTGCTGCCCTTGACCGTCATTCTCATGAGCGTGCTGGGCGGCACCCGCCACTGGGCCGGTCCCGCCGTTGGCGCAACCGCCATCACCATCCTGCTGTACAGCTTTACCTCCGGCGACAGCGCCGTGCTGGGCAAGGTGGCCATGGGTGTCATCCTGATCGTCGTCATATTGTTCATGCCCGAAGGCATACTGGGCGGCTTGTTGAAGCGCTTCGCCCGCAAGCCGGCCGCCGGGCCTTCCGCCGCCGACGCGGCGCGGTTCGGCCAGGCTTCGTCGGCCGGGGGCGCTACGCCTTCGCCATCCGCCGCGGGGCAGGCACAAGGCGGCCCATCCGGCAAGGCCGGCACGCAGGGGCATGACGGCGGCATCCTGCTGTCGGCCCGCGGCGTAAGCAAGTCGTTCCAGGGCGTGCAGGCGTTGCGCGGGGTCGATCTTGACGTGCAGCGCGGTGAAATCCTGGGCCTGCTGGGGCCCAATGGTTCGGGCAAGTCCACCTTCATCAACGTCGTCAGCGGCCATTTCCCGCTTACATCGGGCAGCATGACCTTTGACGGCAAGAAAATATCCGGCATCGGCGCGCATCGCATTGCGGGTTGCGGCATTGCCCGTACTTATCAAATACCGCGCCCGTTTGCCCACCTTACCGTGCTGGAAAACGTGGCCTTGCCCGCCATGTTCGGCGCCCATCAGCTTGAACGCCGCCGCGCCGAGTTCGAGGCCTGGCATTGGCTGGAGTTTACCGGGCTTGCCGACCGCGCCTTTGCCGTGCCCGAAGACCTCAACCTGCACCAGCGCAAGTTCCTGGAGTTTGCGCGGGCCCTGGCGGCGCATCCCCAGTTGCTGATGCTGGACGAGGTGCTGTCGGGGCTCACGCCGTCCGAAATCGACGAAGCCGTCGCGCTTATCCAGCGCATCCGCGCGCAGGGCACCACCATCCTGTTCGTCGAACATGTCATGCGGGCGGTCATGGCTCTGTGCGACCGCATCGTGGTGTTCAACCAGGGCGAGGTGCTGGCCCAGGGCCTGCCCGCCGAGGTCATGGCCCGTCCCGACGTCGTGGCGACGTATCTGGGCAAGCCCGCCGAATCGCCGCCGCAACCGCCAGAGCCTGCCGGAGCCCGCGCTTATGCTTGAAATACAGACTATTCGCGTCGCCTACGGCGCCGCCACGGCCTTGTGGGACGTATCGCTCAACGTCGGCGCGGGCGAGCTGCTGTGCGTGGTGGGCCCCAACAGTGCCGGCAAGACCACTCTTATCAACGCCATTGCCGGCCTGAACCGGGTCAGCGCCGGCAAACTGTTTTTCGACGGCGAAGACATCACCAAGCTGGCCCCGCATCGTTTTTGCGACCGGGGCATTGCCCTGGTGCCCGAAGGGCGCCGCCTGTTCACCGGCATGAGCGTGCGCGAGAATCTGGAACTGGGCAGCTACACGGCCAAGGCCAAGGCGTCCAGGACGCAGTCTCTGGAAAAAGTCTGCGCCTTGTTCCCGGCGCTGGTGCCCAAGCTCGAGAATCCGGCCGGCTCGCTGTCAGGCGGCCAGCAGCAAATGGTGGCCATCGGCCGCGCGCTCATGGCCCAGCCGCGCCTGCTGCTGCTGGACGAACCCTCATTGGGGCTGGCGCCCAGCATCGTGCTGGATATGTTCAAGGTAATCAGCGATATCCACGCCGGTGGCATGGCCGTATTGCTGGTAGAGCAAAACGTGACCATGGCGCTGCAGGTGGCGCAGAACGCCGCCGTGCTCGAGGAAGGCCGCATCGTGGCCACCGGAACCCCCGACGAACTTCTGGCCCAGCCTCATTTAAGGCGGGCCTACCTGGGCCTGGACGCGGAGGCAGAGGCGTAAGCCTGGTGGCGCCTTGCTCCTGGGCGGATCCGTTCGTGGTCCGCATCCGGCGCGCCGCAATGCAGCGTGCCGCCTTTGCCGCTTACCAGCTTGGGCCGCGCTCCGCGTGCATCTTGCGCACCAGGCCCGCAAAGAACCTGTCGGCGAACGAGCTGTCGCGGATCAGCATGGTGGTTTGCTCGGTGCACTTTTGCTTGACCGCATCGGGCAGCGGCGTGTTGGCGCCCGGCACCGCCGCCGCGGCGCATTGCACCTCGGCCGCCCTTTGCACCGTCCAGAGCAGGAAAATGGCTTTGGCGATGCTGCCTTCGGCAACGGCAATGCCGTGGTTGCGCAGCACCAGAATATGCTTGTCGCCAAGGCTGGCCACCATGCGCGGCTTTTCGTCGTCGTACAGCGTAATGCCTTCGAAGGTGTGGTAGCCCACCCGGCCGAACAACTGGGCGCCATAGAAATTGTTGTAGTCGAAGCCGTCCTGCTTCATGGCCACGGCCGAGATGGGCGTGGTGTGGGTGTGGATGATGCAGCGGATGTCGTCGCGAGCTTCGTGCAGAGCGCCGTGCAGGGCGAAGCCGGCCGGGTTGCCTTCATAGGGCGAGGGCTCCACCTTGTTGCCTTCCAGGTCCACCTTGAGCAGGTTGGCGGGCGTGACTTCGGTGTAGTGCAGGCCGAATGGGTTGACCAAGTACTGGTGGGTCGGTCCCGGCAGGCGCGCCGAAATATGGTTGAAAATGCCTTCCGTCCAGCCGAAGTAATCAATAAGGTGATAACACTCGGCCAGCTCGCAGCGCAGCGCCCATTCTTCCTCGCTGCAGTGCGAGGGGCGAAGTACGGGGGTGCGTACGGCTTCTGGGGTGGCTAATGCGTTCATTTGTCTGCTCCGTGTGGTGGTTGTGCGGCACGTGCTGTCTTGTCGCGATAGTGGACCAGCGCAAGAATGTCTTGCGTGACTGGCATGGGGATTTCCTGCAGGCGGGCCAGTTCGAGCACCGCGTCGCCAATGGCGGCGAGCTCCAGGGGATGCCCAAGGGTGGCGTCCTGCAGCATGGAGGTGCGTATGGGCCCCATGCCGGCGGCCTGTTCGATGATGGCAGCCGGGTCGAACTCCATTCGAGCGCCGTAGGCGGCGGAAAGCGCCATGGCTTCATTCAGTTGCTTGCGCACGATGGGCAGCAGGCAAGGGTCGCTGAACAGCGCCTCCAGGGTGGCCCCCGAAAGCACCGACAGCGGGTTGGAAACCAGATTGGCGATGATTTTGGTCCAAAGCGGGTCGCGTATGCGCGGGCTGATGCGGGCCGGCAGGCCGGCGGCATTGAGCATGGCGGCAATGCGCTGCAGCCTGGGCGTCTCGGTGTGGTCCAGCTCGCCCAGGATCAGCAGCATGGGGTTGCGCGACACCACCGCGCCCGGTGCCGAGCGTTCGGCGGCAATGAAGACGACGGCGCCGATGACCTGCTCCGAAGGAATGGCCCGCAGCAGCGCGCCTTCGGGATCCACCGATTCGATGGCGCGTCCGGCCAGGCGCCCGGGCACTCCCTGGAAATACCACCAGGGCACGCCGTTGATGAGCGGGACGATGCAGGTATGGGGGCCTACCATGGGTTTGATGGCGGGCAGTATTTGCGCCAGGTCGTGGGCCTTGGTGCACAGGAACAGGACGTCCTGCTCGCCCAGCTCGCGGCCGTCGGCCGCGGCGTGGACGGGGGCGTGGATGGTGTCTTCGGCCCGCGCAAGCTGTATGCCGCGGTTCTGCACTGCCTGCAAGGTGGCGCCGCGTGCCAGCAGATGCACGGTTTCGCCCGCATGAGCCAATGTGGCCGCCAGCGTACAGCCTATGGCGCCCGCCCCCGCAACGCCGATGCGCAGGGACGTGGTGGAGTCGTGTTGCGGGGTTGCTGTGGTGTTCTTCATGCGGTTGCGGTGACGCCCGGCCGTGGGCGTTGTTCGTGATCGGAGTGGGCGTTTGGCGGTGTTTGCGCGGGCTTGGGGTCGGAAGGCGCCGAGTACCGGGCGGCAATGAAGGCCTCTTGCGAACTGATGATGAAGCGCTCCATGCGCTCCTGGGTTCCGAGCACGTCGCGGCGCTGGAACAAAGGCAGCAGTTCGGTCAGCCCGTTCAGGGCGATCTGGCGGGTGGCAGCCACTTGCAGTGTGTCGAAGCGCACGGTCTGGACGTGGTCGGCGAAGCGCTTGATGATGGCGGCCAGTCGCCTGTTGGCGACGGCCTGGAGCCAGCCCAGCCGGAAATCGGAATTGGCCACGATGAACTGCTCGGCATTGCCTTCGTGGTGGGACGTTTCGGCCAGACTGACGGCAGCGGCCAGTTGTTCCAGTTGCTCGTCCTGGATGTCGCGGGCGGCCATGGCGGCGGCGCGCGGCTCGAGCAGCTTGCGGATGTCGAAGATCTCGTTCATGTCCTCGAAGGTAAGGGTGGGCAGCATGAAGCCGCGCGTCGTACCTACTAGATAGCCTTCGTGCGTCAATTGCAGCAGGGCCTCGCGCACGGGCATGCGCGAGATGCCCAGGTCCGCAGCGATTTCCAGATCCAGCAGCCGGTCGGCCGGCTTGATGTCGCCCCTCTGCAGGCGTTCGCGCAGGGCGTCGTAGACCTGGAGCCGCAGGCTTTGAGTTCGGATGGGGCGGTTGTTGATGGGGGACATGAATAAATGAACGCTGGAAAAGCGAGGCCAAGACAGTATTCTTGAAATATACAATATATTATTTTTGATGAATAGCAAGTAATGGCTCTGCCGTTTATTGCTATTTAAGATGAAGATAAGGGTAAATACCAGTATTTCATACGCGGAAATTGATATTTTCCAGGATTTTATGGATTGACAGCCAGTTTTTGTGGCAATAGCATTATTCTGAATTCAGTTTTTTGGAAAGCACCGCGGCATGCGAGCGCCACGGCCCGGCGCGTGCGGCATTCGGCCAGGGGCGGGGTGGTTCTTGCCAATCTTGTTCCCGGGTCAACAGTACGGAAAGCAGATGCTCTTCATCCCATTTAAACCTTTGCTCGCGGGCGGGGATCCGGTCGATCTGATCTGGCTGGCGCTGGGCAGCGCGGCACTGGCCGAATTTGCCGCCCATGCCCGCCCCGGCGCAATTGTGCTCGACCTTCAGCATGGCTTGTGGGACCGTCATAGCCTGGAAGCCGCGGTGGGAATGGCGGGGCGGCATGTGCCCGTCATTGCGCGCTGTGCCGCCAATACGCCGCACCATATAGGCCAGGCGCTGGATTCCGGCGCCTCGTCCGTGCTTGTCCCCTTGGTCGAGACCGCCGACGAGGCGCTCCGCGCCGTGATGGCCGGCCGCTATCCGCCGGCGGGGGTTCGCTCGGCGGGCGGGGTGCGCCCTTTGCTGGCAGGCATCGAGGCCATGCTGGAAGCGGGGGGACACGTGGCGGTGGGTGTCATGATCGAGACAGTGCAAGGCGTGGAGAATATCGAAGCCATTGCGGCGGTGCCCGGAATCGATTATTTGTTCATCGGAACAGGCGATCTGGCCCTGTCGCGCGGCACGAACGACCCGGAGGTGCTCGAGCGCGATTGCCGGCGCGTTTTCGAGGCAGCGCAACAGCGGGGCATGCCCTGCGGAATCTACACCGGCACGATGGGAGCGGCGCGGGACGCCTTCGGCAAGGGCTATAAGCTGGCGGTTTGCGCCAGCGACGCCGACGTAGCCAAGGCCGGTTTCATGCAGGCGACACAGGGAGTCCGCGCATGAGGCCGCAGCCGCTCATGCCGAACGAAGCCGTATTGCAAAGCCTTCGGGACGTCCTGGGGGCGGATGGCGTGTTGGCCGGCGACGATCTTGCGCAGCGCCGCCATGCGGACTGGAGCGGCCTGCCCGCGGCGGCGCCTCTGGCGTTGCTGCGTCCCCGCAGCACTCAACAGGTGTCGCAGGCACTGGCTGTCTGCCATCGCTACCGCCAGCCGGTGGTGGTGCAGGGCGGCCTCAGCGGTCTTGCCGGCGGGGCCTGCACGCAAGAGGGCGATGTCGCCCTGAGCCTGGAAAGAATGAACGCCATCGAAGAGGTCGATGAGGCCTCCGGAACCATGACGGTTCAGGCCGGCGTGACGCTGCAGGCGGTTCAGGAACGGGCCCAGGACCTGGGCCTGATGTTCGCGCTGGATCTCGGAGCGCGAGGGTCTTGCACCATAGGCGGCAATCTGGGCACCAACGCCGGCGGCAATCGCGTCATCAAGTACGGCATGGCGCGCGAACAGGTTCTGGATCTGGAAGCGGTGCTGGCCGACGGCCGCGTCGTCGGCGGCTTGCGCAAGATGGTCAAGAACAACACCGGGCTCGATCTGAAAAACCTGCTCATCGGCAGCGAGGGAACGCTGGGGGTGATCACCCGCGCGGTGTTGCGCCTGCGCGCCCTGCCCGGCGCGGCGGCGACCGCCTTCTGCGGCCTGGCCGGCTACGACTCGGTTACTGCGCTGTTGCGGCGCGCCCAGCAATGCCTGCCCGGCGGGGTGTCGGCGTTCGAAGTCATGTGGCCGGGCTACTACGACTACGTGATGGCCAAGGTGCCTAGCGTCAAGCCGCCGCTGGCCGGCCCCCACCGTTATTACGTGCTGCTGGAAAGCACGGGGGGCGGGCGCCGGCACCAGGAAGATTTCGAGCAATTGCTGGAGGACTGCCTGGCGCAGGGCATTATTGAGGATGCCGCCGTGGCGGCAACGGCCCGCGATGCGCTGGCGTTCTGGGGCGTGCGCGATGCGCCGGCCGAGTTTCCGCGCTTGATGCCCGGGCTGATCGCCTTCGACGTCAGCTTTTCGATCCGCGACATAGGCGTTGCGGCCCAGACTTGCGCCGACCGCCTGCGCGCCAACTGGCCGGCCAGTACGGCGCTGGTGTACGGGCATCTAGGTGATGGCAACCTGCACCTTATCGTCGACGTGCCGGGCGCAACGGATGCCGTCGCGGCCCAGGTCGAGGCAATGGTTTACGGGCTGGTCGGCGAGTACGGCGGCTCGGTTTCAGCCGAGCACGGCATAGGCCTGAAGAAACGGCAGGAGCTGGGGCGCACGCGCAGCCGTGCCGACCTGGACGCCATGGGCGCCATCAAGCAGGCCCTGGATCCGCGCAATATCCTGAACCGGGGCAAACTATTCCCGGATGAAGTCATTGGAACCTCTTTTTACTGAATTCTGTTTTTTTGGCGGATTCCTGAATGAAGCCATTAGGGCCGGTTCAAGACCCAACCCTTCGCGGCTCCTTAATAAGTGTTAACAGGCCCTAGGGTAAACGGCAGGATGGAAGCAGTATTTTGATAAACAAAGAGAATCTGGTTTTTGCTGCTGCATGGGAAAACATCTGGATTGACGCATCAATAAGTGAAACATAAACTGAATTCAGTAAATGAAAGCAGTTTATGCCTTGCATCGTCGGCCCGGCGCCGACAAGGGGAAGACGTGATTTCGCTGTTCATAACGTATAGGTTGAAGAGCCGTCTCGATGGCTTTTTGGCGCTGCCGCCCGACTGGGGCCGGAGCTTGCCGCAAGTCCAAGGCCTGCGCAAAGTCCTGCTGCATCAACCCGGGCGGGTCGACGATCCCTTCCTGAGCCACGAGCCGGAGCCGCCGGCCGAGTACGTGCTGCAGTTCTACTTCGACGGCCTGTTCAGCCTGGAGGCAGCGTGCGCGCGGCAGGCCGGACTGTCCGGCTTGCTGGCGGGCCTGGAGGCTTCATTGGGCCCCGTGCAGGCCAAAAGCCAGCAGGCCATGGTGGTCCGCGCCGTGCCCGTTGCCGGCCAGGCGCCGGCTGCCGGGGGCGGGGCGGACTCGGCGGTTTGCACGTATCTGGTCGCCTATTACGGATCGGGGCAGGATCATGACCAGTGGCTGTCCGAATACATGGCCGGGCATGTTCCCCTTATGGGCCGCATGCCCGGCGTGCGCCAGGTCGAGATCTACACGCGGCTGGACTGGCTTAGCGGGCTGGATCTGCCCAAGGGGGCCGCCATCCAGCGCAACAAGGTCGTGTTCGACAGCGTGGCCGACCTGCAGGCGGCGCTGCAGTCTCCCATACGCGCCGAGATGCGGGCCGACTACCTTTCCCTGCCGCAAATCGGCCAGACCAATACCCACGAGGCCATGCGCACCGATTGCGTGTTCGGCGGCGCCGGCCCGCTTGCGGGCAAGCCTGGCTGAAACTGGCCGAGCACGGTATTTGTCTTGTGCGGCTGGATACGATGTTTTTCAATTCGAGGATGCGGCGATGAGTTCCATGAATCCAATGTTGAAACCAGATACCTTCAAGCTGGGAATCTTTTCGTCCAACGCCGACGGAGGGTCGGCGCTGACCAAGGTGCCCGAACGCTGGAAGGCGGGCTGGGACGATATTCTGGACGCCGCGCAGATCGCGGATCGGGCCGGGATTGACTTCGTTCTTCCGATTGCGCGCTGGAAGGGGTTCGGGGGCGAGACCAAGGCGCGCGAGCATTCTTTCGAAACCTTCACGTTCGCGGCGGGCCTGGCCGCCGCCACCAGCCGGATCGCCTTGTTCATGACCGTGCACGTGCCGCTGGTGCACCCGCTGTACGCGGCCAAGGCCCTGGCCACCGTGGATCACATCAGCCATGGCCGGGCGGGGCTGAATATTGTGTGCGGCTGGAACCCGGACGAGTTCGCCATGTTCGGCGGCAAGCTGGTCGAGCGCCCTTACGACCAGGCCGCCGAGTGGGCCGATATCTTGTTCAAGCTGTACAACGCCGACGCCCCGCTGGATTTCGAAGGCCAGTACTACACCCTGCACCATGCCGTGACCAGCCCCTCGTCGGTGCAGCGGCCCAGGCCGGTGACCATGAATGCGGCGTTCGGCCCCCCGGGCCGCGACTTCGCCGCGCGCCATTGCGATTTCCTGTTCACGACGTTCACCGACATCGAGGCGGGCAAGGCCCAGATCGCCGACATGCAGCAGCGGGCAACGCTTGCGGGGCGCGAAATGGGGGTTTATACCGTGGCCCACGTGGTGTGCCGCGAAACCGAGAAGGAAGCGCGGGACTACTACCAATACTATTCGGTCGAGCAAGAGGATACCGGCGCCGTCGACTACATGATGCGCCAGAAGCAGGCCTTCAGCCGCAGCCACGACGAAATCGCCTACCGCAAGTACCGGCAGCGCTTTGCCGCGGGCACGGGCACTTACCCCTTGGTGGGCACGCCCGAGCAGATCGCCGGAGAACTGGTGCGCATGCGCCAGGCGGGGTTCGAGGGCAGCGCCCTGACGTTCGTGAACTACAGCCAGGAACTGCCCTTCTTTTGCGAACGCGTGCTGCCCTTGCTGGAGCAGGCCGGCATACGCGCCGGCGTACCGGCCTGAGGAGGGGATTTTTTTGCCGCCGGGCCGCCCCAAGGCAAAAAACGCCCCCTTGGGGGGCAGCAAGCAGGCAACTGCCTGCGCAGCGTGGGGGCATCTTTTGCCGCCGGGCCGCCCCAAGGCAAAATTCTTTGGTATATCGACAGGGTGGTTTTCGTTCTATAAAGTAGTTGAAAAAAGATTGTTCTTCCCAACCGCTTTCCAAACAGGGCGATGCCTCGCTCCGTCCGGGAAACACCATTGAGTCATGGAGGGTTGTATGCAAGACAAAATCAAGGCCGGCCGCCGGTCTTTCCTGGCCGGAGGGGCCGCCGCGTTGGCCGCCTCCATGCTGCCGATGCGCGAACTGCTGGCCCAGGGCGCGGATCAGGACACACTGATCATTTCGTATCCCAACGACGTGCCTTCCTGGGATCCCACTGCGCTTACCCTGCCCAGCGCCCAGTCCATCTACGCCACCGTGTTCGACACGCCGCTGCGCTATTCGCCGGATCTCAAGCTCGAGCCCATGCAGATCTCCAAATGGGAATGGCAGGACAGCACCAAGCAGCGCCTGGCCATTACCCTGCACGAGGGCATCACGTTCCACGATGGCAGCAAACTGACCATGGACGATGTCAAGTGGAGCCTGCTCGAGCATCCGGCCCAGGACGCCAAGCTGGCCATCCGCGGCATGTTTCCCACCCTGAAGGACGTCGAGATCAGCTCGCCCACCCAGGCGGTGCTGGTGTACAGCAAGCCCACGCCCACCGCGCCGATCTTCCTGGGCTTTCTGGCCGCGTTCATCCTGCCCAGCCAGTACATCAAAAAGGTGGGCATGGACGGCTTTCTGGCCAAGCCTATAGGCGCCGGGCCGTACCGCATCGTCCAGTACCAGCGCGGCTCGCGCCTGGTGCTCGAGGCCTACGACGGCTATTGGGGAAAAAAGCCCGCCATCAAGAACGTGGTCTTTTTGTTTACCCCCGAAGCGTCGTCGCGGGTTGCCCTGGTCGAGTCCAAGCGCGCCACGCTGGCCACCGGCCTGCCCATACGCGAAGCGCAAAGGCTGGGCAAGACGCCCGGCATCACCAGCGAAATCTACCCCATCTCCACCATGTACATGGTCAAGGTGCCCAGTTACGTCAAGCCGTTCGAGAACGACAATGTGCGCAAGGCCCTGCACCTGGCCATCGATAAAAGCGCATTGTCCAGGGCGCTGTACGCCGGCAAGGCGGTGCCGCTGTCCGTGGTCGCCATCAAGAATTCGCCCGCCCACGTCGACGACTATGTTTTCCCGTACAACCAGAAATTGGCCATGCAGTTGCTGGAAAAAGAAGGGTACAGCCTCAAGAACCCGGTGAAGATCACCCTGTTCACCACCAACGGCACCTTCCCCAACGACTACGACATGGCGCGCGTGCTGGCTTCCATGTGGAAGAAGGTGGGCATCGACGCCGCGGTCGAGGTCACCACGGCGGCCAAGGCCATGGAGCAAAGCCACAATCAAAAAATGACGGGCCTCATGCTGTACAACTGGGCCAATGCCACCGGCGATCCCGACAATGGCGCCGGGCGCATTTTGGATCCGCGTCTGCGCTTTTCGATGTGGCGCGATGCTTCGCTGGGGCCGCGCATCGACCACCTTTTCAGCGAGGTGGACGAGGCCAAGCGTATCGCCGGCTATCGCGAACTGCTCAAAGAGGCATCCGAGAAGTCCTGGGTCATCCCGCTGCTGCAAGGGGTGGACACCCTGGCCCATGATTCGCGCTGCAACGTGCCTTTGCAGGGCAATGGCTATATTTCTCCCAGGCTGTATTCATGGAAGAAGTAGTCCAGCGGCTTTCCCGCCGGTGTGTCGAGCACCGGCGCCGCCCCGATTTTCCTCGCAAGTTCTGACGGGTGCCAAGGCATGCTTCGAACGCCACTGACCGTATTGCTGCAGCGCCTGCTGGCGGGAATTCCCATTCTTGTATTGCTGTCGCTGGTGGTCTTCGTCGTATTGCGGGCCTTGCCCTCCGACCCGTTGGGCATGATGCTTCCGCCCTCGGCCACAAGGGCGGAAGCCCAGGCTCTAAGCGCGGCGCTTGGGCTCGACAAGCCGCTGTACGTGCAGTTCTACATCTGGCTCGAAAAAGCCCTTGGCGGCGACCTTGGGCATTCCTTCCTGTATCAACAATCGGTGGTGCTGCTGATTGCCAAAGCCCTGCCGGTAACGCTGGAACTGGTGCTGGTGGCGCTGTGCATCGCGCTGGTCATCAGTTTTCCGTTGGCGCTGTTTGCGTATTCCCTGTACGGCAAGCGCTGGGGGGTGGTGCCCGATACGATCGTGGTCGTCATGCAATCCATTCCGGCCTTTCTATGGGGGCTGCTGTTCATTGCCTTGTTCGGCGTGTTCTTTCCTGTTCTGCCGTTCAGCGGGCAAATCGGTCCCGACTACCATTTGCCCACGATAACCGGCTTCATGTTGCTGGACACTCTGTTGCTGCACAACGGCCCGGCGTTCCGGGATGCGCTGGCGCACATGGTGCTGCCGGCCTGTGCCCTGGCCCTGGGTTTTTGCCCTTTGGTGGTGCGGGTGCTGCGCTCTTGCCTGATCGAAGCCTCCCGGGAGCCCTATGTCATGGTGGCCAGGCTGCGCGGCGTTCCTGCCAGGAGGATCCTGCTGCGGTATATCCAGAAAAACGCGCTGCTGCCCACCATTACCATGATAGGCGTGCAGTTCGGCTTCTTGTTCGGCTCGGCGCTGCTGATCGAAATCATATTTTCGTTTCCAGGCATAGGCAGCCTGATGGTCAGCGCCGTCAAAAGCAACGATCTGCCGCTCATCCAGGGCGTCACCATTGTGTTCGGGGTGCTGATGGTGCTGATCAACGCCGTGGTGGACACCTTGTATGTCGTGCTGAATCCGCTATTGAGGGACCATTGATGGAGCAGGGTGTCGCCGGGCCGCAGGGCCTTCCCAGAAAGAACGCCGTGTTGCGGGCATTGCAGAGCCTGTCGCCCAAAGCCTGGGTGGGCCTGTGCCTCGTGCTGTTCGCCGTGTTCGTGGCGTGCGCCGCTCCCTGGCTGGCGCCGCACAAGCCCGATGCGCAAGACCTTCTGAACATGCTGCTGCCGCCCATGTGGAGCGCCAACGGCAATCTCGACTTCCCGTTGGGCACCGACGGCCTTGGGCAGTGCATTTTGTCGCGGGCCATCTATGGCACTCGGGTCGCCATCGTGGTGGCGGTGTCGGCCGCCACCGGCGCCATGCTGCTGGGTGTCGTCATGGCGATGCTGGCCGGGTATTTCGGCGGCTGGGTGGATCGCATCATCGGCTATGTGGTCGATTTGTGGATGTCGTTCCCGCCCGTGGTGCTGTCCCTGGTGCTGATGGTGGGCCTCGGCACCGGGGTCGTCAATGTCATTCTGGCCATCGTGCTGGTCGATTGGACGCGCTTTTGCCGCGTGGTGCGCTCGGACGTCATCGTGGTCCGGAGACGCCAGTACGTGGCGGCCGCACGCCTTCTGGGCTTCGGACACTGGAAGACCATGTGGCGGGAAATCCTGCCGGCGGTGGGGCCGCTGATCATCACGCTGTTCACGCTGGAAATGGGCGTGGCCGTGATCGTCGAGGCCATCCTGAGCTTTGTGGGTTTATCCGTGTCGGCCGGAACGGTGGCCTGGGGGGTGATGATCGCCGACTCCAGGGACTACCTGCACGAGGCGCCGTGGGGCATGCTGACGCCGGTGTTCTGCATATTCCTGCTGGTGCTGGGCTGCAACGCATTGGGCGACGGCCTGCGCGAGTCGCTGGACCCGGCATTGCGTGAACGCGAGAAGGAACAAGGATGATCCGTTTCGAACACGTCTCGTTGTCGGCGCGGCGGGCCTCCGGCCAGGTCGATTTGCTGCGCGATATTTCGTTTACGGTTCCGCAAGGCAGGATCCTCGGCCTGGTCGGCGAGTCGGGCGCGGGCAAAAGCATGGTGGGCCGCCTTATCGCCGGCCTGCTGCCCGAAGGGTTCCGCATTACGCAAGGGCATATTTTCTTGGGCGATACCGAGCTCACCGGCATGCCGCCCGCCCAGCGCGCCGCCTTGCTGGGCAGAAAGCTGGTGTTCATTCCCCAGGAGCCCCTGACCGCCTTGAATCCGCTGATGACCATCGGCGAGTCCTTTGCCGAACAGCTGGAAATCATCGGCATGGCCAGGCCCCGCCGGCATGCCGAAATGCTGCGCCGTCTGGAGGAAATGGAGTTGCCCCAGCCTGCCGAAATCCTCCAGCGCTATCCGCATCAGTTGTCGGGGGGCCAGTGCCAGCGGGTGTTGATTGCGATGGCGTTTGCCGCCGAGCCCGCCCTGATCGTGGCCGACGAACCCACGACGGCGCTGGACGTCGTGACCCAGGCCAATGTGATGCGCATATTGGCGCGCCGGCAGAAGGCCAACGGCACCTCGATCATCCTGATTACCCACGACCTGGTCATGGCGTCGCACGTGTGCGACGAGATGGTGGTGCTGTACGCCGGCGAGGTCGTGGAAAGCGGCGATGCCCGCACGATACTGGCCCAGCCCCTGCATCCGTATACGCAATCGTTAAGCGGCTCCACGCCCAAGCTGGCCGGAGAAGCCAAACGCCTGCCGACCTTGGAAGGATTCATGCCGGGGCTGGGCGACCTGGCCGTCATTGCCGGGTGCCGCTTCCAGGAACGCTGCGGCATCGGTGATGCGCGTTGCGGCCAGAGGCGCATCGAGCTGCAGCAAATGGATGGGGGCCGCGCCGTGCGCTGCCTGAAGGTCGGCGTGCCGCTCGGCGATGCGGCGGGGTCCGTTGCCGCCGACACGCAGGGCCATGGTGAACAGCGCGCCGGCCAGGCCGATGACTCCCCGTTGCTTCGCGTGCGTAACCTGTCCTTGACTTATCGATCCAGCGGCGGCCTCTTCTCCTGGGGAAGCCGCGCCAACAAGGCGCTGGACGATGTCTCGTTCGAGGTGTACCGGGGCGAATGCGTGGGCATCGTGGGAGAGAGCGGCAGCGGCAAGAGCTCCATCGCGCGGTCGATTGTCGGCATGCACGGCGAGTGCGAGGGCGCCATCGACGTGGACGGCATTTCCGTCATCGGTGCCCGGGGCGAAGCGCTCGAGCAATTGCGCCGGACGGTGCAAATCATCTTCCAGGATCCGCATTCCGCGCTCAATCCCAGGCGGTCGGTATTCCGGCTGCTTACGCAAGGCTTCGAGGCGCTGCCCCCCAGGGCCCGCCACGAAATGGCCGCGCAACTGGAAGGCAAGGTAGCGGAGCTGATGGGCGACATCCGCCTGCCGCCAAGCATGCTGGGGCGCTATCCCTCTGAAATGTCGGGCGGGCAGAAGCAGCGCGTCAATATCGGCCGAGGGGTGTTTCTGGCGCCCAAACTGCTGGTGGCCGACGAAATCGTTTCCGGCCTGGACATGTCGGTGCAGGCCCAGATACTCAATCTGCTCAAGGAATTGGCCGCCCGATACGGCATTGCGGTGGTGCTTATTTCGCACGACCTGGCTGTGGTGCGGTATTTATGCCAGCGGGTGGTGGTCATGTACGAAGGCCGGGCGGTCGAGCAAGGCCCGGTGGACGAGGTGTTCCTGCGGCCGCGGCACGAGTATACGCGCCGCCTGCTTGCCGCGGTGCCCAGCGGGGATCCCGGCAAGCCGTGGCCCGTGGCCGTTTAGGGGCTGTCGATACATATTGATGGTGGCGTGACTTTCTCGATGCGCGCCGTGTTCTCAGGTGGCCCGCGCGGCCGCCTGCGCCAGCAGTATGTATTGCTGCTGGGCGTGCTGCACGAATGCCAGCATGGCGCTGTGCACGCTGTCGCCGTTTCTTTCCACGAAGCCGTCCAGAATGCGTTTCAGGCCTTCTACGACCAGGGTCTGCGTGGCCGGATCGAACAGCGTGGCCGAGCGCACCAGCTGCGCGTGATCGGCGAAGCGCTGGATGGTTTCCCGCAGGCGCTTGTTCTGCACGGCGCCGATCCATATGGAGCGGAAGGCGATGTTGGCGTCCGTCATCATTTGCGAGTCGTGCTTTTCGGCGGCGCGCCGCGCCTGGTGATAGGCAAGGGTCAGCGCCATGTGCTGGTCGTTGTCGAGCAGGCCGATGACGCTGGACGCCGCGTGGGGCTCCAGCAGCCGCCGCATTTCGAAGACTTCGTAGATGTCTTCGGTGGTCAGCGTGGGCAGGACGAAGCCGCGCGTCGTGCCCAGCAGATAGCCTTCGCTGGCCAGGCGAAGCAGGGCTTGCCGCACGGGCATGCGGGTGCAGTTGTATTCCTGCGCGATCTCGTAATCCAGTATCCGGTCGTCGGCGCCGATTTCGCCGCGCTGCAGCCGGTTGCGCACTTCGTGGAAGATGGTCTCGCTGAGCGTGTAGGCTTTCAGCGGGGTGCGGCGCGGCTGCTTGGAAGAAGGGTTTCGCTTCATTGCGGGACGATGGACGCAGTACAAATAGTTAACTGGACAGCAACCAGTTTAACTGACTGGAATATGCGATGAGTCGCATGAGCCCCGATTCGCTGTGGCAGATATCCCCGTTCCTCCGTCCATGGGCGTCAGCCCGCCGGCCCATGCATTCAGCCGCGCAGGCTCTCCAGCTTGCGGTAGAAGTCGTCGACGTGTTTTTGCGAGTTCTCGCGCATGGCCTGGTTGCGGGCCGCCGCGCCATCGGGGTGCTCGCGGGCGCCCGCCTCGCCCACCTGCCGCGATGCGTCCTGCACGAACCGGCACATGGGCATGCGGCGTTCGCCGAACTGGCGCAGGGTGTCGTGCAGCTTGCCCGGCGCGGAAAGCATGCGGGCCAGGACGACGGCGTCCTCGATGGCCATGGCGCCGCCCTGGCCCATGAAAGGGGTGGAGGCGTGCGCCGAATCGCCGATCAGCAGGACCCGTTCTTTATGCCAAGGCAGCGGCGCGGCGACTTCGTCGACCGCGGTGTACAGGATCTCGGAGTCGTGCGAAAGCTGGTCCAGGAACTGACGCACGGGCGCGCCGAACTCGGCGAACTTGGCTCGCATGAGCTCGGGCCATTGTTCCGGCGGATACCAGGCGTCCTCGGGTTCGGCAATGGTGCCGAAGATGTACAGCTTGTCGTGGCTGATCGGCATGATGCCCAGGCGCTTGCGCGTGCCCATCATCATGATCTTCACGTCCAGGTCTTGCGGCCGGTCGTGCACGCTGCGCCAGATTCCGAAGCCGGTCTTGCGCGGCGCAATGCCGGGATAGATGAAGCCGCGCACCTGCGAGCGCACGCCGTCGGCGCCCAGGATCAGGTCGTACTCGCCGGCCGTGCCGTCGGAAAGCACAGCACGGGCGGCCGCGGTTTGCGATCCCGGATCCAGGCTGGCCAGCGTCGTGCCGAGGCGTATGGCAACCTGCTGTTGCTGCAGGCGTCCGGCCAGGATGCGATGCATCTCGGCGCGCTTGATGCCCACGATGGGCGGCACGCCCGCGCTGATCGATGGGTAGTAGACGTCGACGATGGGCTCGCCTTTATGGTCGAAGTATTCGTTCTTGCCGTCCTTGACGGCAAAGCCCGACTCCAGTATCTGCTCCAGCACGCCCACGTCGCGCAGGGCCGCCAGGCCGTTGCTGTAGACGAAGATGCCCGAACTCTGGAAGCGCCATTCTTCCTGTTTTTCGATCAGGGTTACGTTGATGCCCAGGTTGGCCAGGGTTATGGCGGTGGAGCATCCGGCGATGCCGGCGCCGACGATCAGGACGGAACGGATTTGAGACATGGTGGCTGTTTGGCGTTGGTGGTCGATGGCTTGCGGGCGTTGCGGCGGAGCGGCTTTTGCCTCGGCCGGGCCGTTTTTCCGGTAAGCGCTGGAAAGGCGGCCTGGCGGGCGGGTATCAGGCGGTGCGCTGCGCCTCGGCTTTTTCAAGGCGCTCCAGGATGCGGTGCGAAGCGTTGACGGCCTTGTCGGCCTTCAGGGCCATGTCGGGCGCGCCGTTGGTCCATTGTTTCATGTTTTGCTGCGCTTCGGCGATTTCCAGGTCTTCGTTATGGACGCGGCGCGCATCGGCGTCCAGCTTGCTTGTAAGCTCTGCGTCGTCGATGCGGAAATTGCGCGACATGGCCACGTAATAGTGGTGTGTGGTGCCGGTTTCGGGGGTGATGAGGTGGTCGGCGCGCAAGTCCACCTGGTCGTGGGCGTTTTCGTTGCGAGCCAGGATGTTGATGGTGCATGGCGGGTGCCATTCGGCCAGCTGCGTGCGGTCGATGGGCTCGGCCAGTTCGCGCCAGGCTTTGTGGGCGGGCGCCTGGATGGTGTTCTTGAACACGCGCCGCGTGCTGACGTAGTTGTCCTGCACTGTGACCTCCAGCGGGTCGTTGTCCAGGCGCTTGGAGTCGAAGCCGATGGAGTTGGCATGCAGGAACGCCACATGCGAAAGATCCAGCAGGTTGTCGTTCATGAGCAGATGAGAGCCCTTGACGTGGAAATACTGGATGATTTCGGTGTTCCAGCCTTTGTCTTCGCGCCACGGCATGGCGGGCGGTTCGGCATCCAGAGCCAGCTCGGGATCGCCGGGCCATATCCATACGAAGCCGTAGCGTTCGCATGTGGGATAGCTCTTGATGTGGGCTTTGGGGGGAATGACGTCTTGCGAAGGAATATGCACGCAATGCCCGCCCGCGTCGAACTCCATGCCGTGGTAGGCGCAGCGCAGCACGCCGCCGTGCACGCTTCCCATGGAAAGCGGCGCCTGCCGGTGCGGACACACATTGCGCAGGATCGAGGCCGTTCCATCTTGTTGCCGGAATATGACGACCGGCTCGTTGCAGATGATGCGCCCCAGCGGCTGGGCAGCCAGCATTTCGCTGGTACAGGCGGCATACCAATAGTTCTTCAGCATGATGTTCAGTGTCCCGGCCGGATGGCTAAAATTAATTCACGATAGAATGAATTATTGCCGATTCGAGAGCCGGATGTCAATGCATGGCGACGCGCAGGATCAGTCTTGCGGAGGCTCGCCGCGTTTTTCCTTGCGTGCCGCGGGCTTGCGTGCGGTGGGAGCGGGGGCAGGGGTTTCGAGCAGGCCGTGCAGAAGCAGGTCGCTGAGAAAATGTATGTAGCGGGCCTTCAGGTCTTCCATGTCGGCATCCGCCCCGAACAGCTCCTGCAGCAGGGGCTTGGCGGGCACGAAGAATTCGGTCAGGCCGATGATGGCGACGTGCAGGAAGCGCGGATCCACGGGGCGCGCGGGCGCGCCGGAACTGTCGTGCAGCATGGCGATGGTAAGCCGCATGCCCCGGCTGGTGATACGGCTTAGCAGTTGCTCTTTGGCGGCCACGCCCGTCTGGCCATAGACCTTGTCCAGAACCAGGCGGTGGAAGTGCGGATTGGCCTGGATGAGGGCGATCATGCTGCTTAGCCTGTCAGTCAGTTTTTCGGCCAGAGGGGCGTTGCTTTCTATCTTGGAGCGGGCCGCCTCCTGGCCTTGTTCCACCAGCACCTGCACCGCGTTTTGCAGAAGGCCGTTCTTGTCGCCGAAATAATAGCGAATAAGGGCGGGATGCACGCCGGCGCGCGCTGCAACTCCGGCAAGCGTCAGGGCTTCGGGCGAGGTGCTGCGAAGTTCTTCTATGGTGGCTTGCAGCAGGGCTTCCCGGCCGACACCATCCACGGCATCAGGGCGGCCCTTGGCTCGCGGCCTGGTTTTCTTGGCGGTGGCGTTCATGATGCGTTCATAAGCTTGTGTGGGGCAGGATCCGGGGGTGGCCAGGCCGGCATGCCGTTTGCGCGGCGCGCTGGAGCTACTACTGATTACTACTGATAGACCTTTACGATTTTATACATTTATAATTCGCTTTCAAGTGAATTATGGGTGAGAGTTCACCCGGTATGGATGCACACCCGACTGTCCCGGGTTTTCCTGTGGCAGGCGGTCGGCATTTTTCTATAACTATCGAGAGGAAGACTTTCATGTTCGACGCAATCAAGGCAGTTCAAAAGGGGGCGGGCGCCGCGGCGCTGGGCCTGGCCATGGCGTTGCCGGCAGGCGCGGCCAATGCGCAGGACAAGCCGCTTACCGAAATTACGTATCTGCTGCCAGCGCCGGCGCAGGCCATTGCATTCGCGCCCTTCATGCTGGCGCAAAGCAAGCATCTGTACGAAAAGGAAGGGCTTTCGGTTAGGTTCGTAACCGTCAAGGGCGGCGCCGACGTGGGCAAGCAACTGGGCGCGGGCAATGGGCAGTTGGGCGGCGCCTTGGGCGATACCCCCATCATCCTTCGCCAGAACGGCATCCCCGTCAAAGGCGTCGCGCTGCTTGGCGGCCATGCCCTGCACCAGCTCATGACCCGCGAAGACCGCCATATCGACAAACCTGCCGACCTGAAGGGCAAAACGCTTACCGTCATGGCGTACCAGGACACATCCTTCTATGCCACGCTGGCCATTCTGGCCAAGGGCGGCCTTACTCAGAACGACGTGCATGTCCAGGCCGCCGGCCCCACCGGCATCTGGCAGCAGGTCGCGCTGGGCAAGGCCGACGGCCTGGTGGGTGCGCCTGAAATGGGGGCCTTTGCCGAAGAGGCTGGCGCCAAGCTCAAGTGGGAATCCACCGGCGACTTCTTCCCCGGCATGGCGCAGGCCATCATGGCTTCCGACGACTACATCAAGAGCCACCCCGAGGTGATCCGCAAATTCGTGAGCGCCACGCTCAAGTCGCTGGCCCAGGTGCAGGCAAACCCCGACGAAGCCGCGGCCGAATATATCAAGGCGGTGCCCTCCTACAAAGGGCGCGAAGCGCTCGTCAAGCAGGTCATGGAGTACTACGCGAAAAACGTGTATCCGGGCCAGAAGGTGCTGGGCGAATTCAACGCCGACAGGGTCAACGCCCTGCAGGACTTCTACCTGCATAACAACATCATCCGCAACAAGCTCAAGGCCAGCGACGTATTCACCAACGAGTTCGTGCAATAGGCTGTGCCGGCCTGCTTTATGCCGCAATGTGCAGTACCATGTTTTTCTAGGCGGGTCCTAGCCTGGCCGGGGCGGCAGTCTCCGGCAGGGCAAAGCTGCCCCTGAAAACGACGGTTGGCGCCATCTGCGCTATTTTCCTTACGTGTACCTGGCTTCGACCGCCATATCGAGGACTGCATTGGGCAGTCCTGGTTTGTCCGGCGTGAAGCCGGCATTACGTTAAGGAGTCATCATGAAATCGTCTCGACGCACGTTCTTGTTAACCAGCCTGGGCGCTGCTTCTTCGCTTGCTCTTGCGCGGCAGGGCTTTGCGCAAGCGGCCAAGCTCGATGAGAACGATCCCGCGGCCAAGGCACTGGGCTATACCCACGATGCCACGACGGTCGACAAGGCCAAATACACAAAATACGCGGCGGGCGAGCACTGCGGCAATTGCCAGTTCTACCAGGGCGGTACGGCCGATTGGGGCCCCTGTCCGCTGTTCGCGGGCAAAGAGGTCTCGATACATGGCTGGTGCAACGGCTATGTGAAGAAGGCCTAGGGCCTTGCGGCCGGCCTGGACGATCGGCGTGAACCGGCAGGCTTGCGGGCCGGAGCCCGCGGCGGCCGAGAGGCCGGGCGCCGGAGCCGGCTACTGCAGGGTTGCGGCCTGGCGTTCGAGCGCCTGGCGAACATTGCCCTGGGTCTGCTCGATATGCTGGCGCAGCATGGCCGTGGCCTTGGCCTTGTCGCCGCTTAGCACGGCCTTCATCAGCAGTTGATGTTCGTTGTTTTTATTGCGGGCAACCTGCCGGTGCTGCGCGGAGAACCGGCGGTAGCGTTCGGCCCGGTCGAACAGCGAATTGATGAAGCCCAGCAGCAAGGGTGAAGGACAGGCCGAGAACAAGGCAAAATGGAAGGCCTTGTGCCGGCTGGACCAATCGTCGTCCAGCGCCACGGGACCGGTTTCAAGGCGTTTTTCGGCGGCGCTGAGCCGATGGAAGGACGCCAGTATGTCGCCTTCCCAGGTGTCGTCGCCATAGGTCATGGCGTCGGACAGCGCTTCGCATTCAAGCAGGATGCGCAGGCGCGAAATCTCCTGGAAGTCTTCGACGGAGATGGGAGCGACCCGGAAGCCTTTGTTGTCGCTGGCCGTGACGATGCCGTCCTGGGCCAGCCGGTTCAGCGCTTCGCGTATGGGCGAGCTGCTGAGTCCGTAGGATTTGGACAGGGTTTCCACCTTGAGCTTGGCGCCCGGTTCGAGTTCGCCGCAGATAATGGCGCGTTTCATGCGGGTGAGGGCGACTTCGATCAAGGGCGCACCTGACGCCGGTTCGGCCAGGAAGTTATCCATCGCTGAAGTCCTGAAGGGAAGATGAAGCGATTTTATGCGTAAAACGTGACTTACTGCAAATTATTCGGGCGGAATTTCGGCTTGTTTCCGCGCCTGCGCCGTGGGTTCGCCAGGCTGCGGGTGCGACGAGCCCGACGCCAGTCTATGCCGCAAATCGTCCAGCAGCGCCACGGCCTGTTCGCTGGCGACGCAGGCGCCGAATACATAATGGTCGGGCCGCACCAGCGCGATCCTGCAGCCGTGGCCGGCCATCCAGCGCTGCAATACGCCGTCTCTTTCCTGGAAATCGCAGGCTTCGCACGGCGATTCGGACTGCATGCCATTGACGAGTCTTACCAGGGCCAGCGGCAGCGAGGTAGCCTGCCGCCAGTCCTCGACGGCGGGTCGCAGCGCGGAAAGATCGATGTCGTGGGCGACGGCCAGGCGGAACGAGGCGCCGGTGAATTCGTCCAGCAAGCCCGCTTTGCCCTGGGCGTCATGGACGAAGGGTTGCGGGAACAACTCGCCTTGGGCGCAAGCCAGGTCCGGCGCGGCGATGAAGCCGCCCGAAAGCCCGGGAATCAGGGATTGCCGTACGGTGGGCTCGGGGTGCGCCTTCATATCGGCCAGCATGCGTTCGTCGCGCTCGGCGGCCTTGGCGGGGTCGCGTTCGCAGATGACCCGGCCCAGTTCTTTGGTGACCAGCGTGGTGTGGCGCACGTGGGGCAGCCGTTCTTCCTGGTAGGAATCGAGCAGTTCGGGGGCGGCAAGGCCCTTGATGAGCATATCCAGCTTCCACACAAGATTGGCGGCGTCGCGCACGCCCTGGCACATGCCCTGGGCCATGAAGGGCGGCGTCATGTGGGCGGCATCGCCCAGGAAGAAAACCTGGTCGCGGCGCCATTGCCGCAGTACCAGCGCGTGGAAACGGTAGGCGGCGGAGCGCCAGAATCGGTAGTCCTGCGGCGCGAGCCAGCGGGCCAGCAGCTTTTCGACGGCGCCGGGCTGGGCCAGGGCTTCGGGTGCTTCGCCTTCGTTGATCATGAATTCCCAGCGCCTGTGGCGGCCCGGCCCGACGATGTAGGTGCATGGCCTGGCCGTTTCGCAATACTGGATGTTGGTCTGGGGCAGGCTATCCAGCGCATGCGGCTCGACCATGATGTCGACCACCAGCCAAGGTTCGTCGAACAGCAGGTCTTCCATGTCGAGGCCCAGCATTGAACGCAGGGTGCTGGACCCACCATCGCAGGCCAGGACGTAGCGGGCGGAGACGCGGCGCTCGGCGCCCTGGGCATTGCGCAGCGTGAGCTGCTGGCCGTCCGGGATGGGGCTGGTGGCGACGGCTTGCGTGCCAAGCTCGATCCGCACGCTGGGCAGCGACAGCGCTTTCTTGCGCAGCGCGGCTTCCAGGGCGGGCTGGGAGAATACATAGTTGGCTTCCCAGCCCAGCGGCAACGGCGGGCTGGCCGCCACGATGCGCTTGAGCACGCGCGAGCCGCTTGTGTGGTATTCGCTGGTTCGATAAGGCATGACGTGCCGGGCAATGTCGCCGGCCACGCCGATATTGCCCAGGATCCGCATGATTTCGTGATCCAGGCCGAACGCGCGTGGCTTGTCGTAGATTTCCGTTTGCTTGTCCAGCGCCAGGACCTTCAGGCCGCGCTGGCCCGCCAGGTTGGCGGCGACGGCGCCCACGGGCCCCAAGCCTACAATGACCAGATCGAAATCCATAAAAATTCGTCCCAAAGTCTGGGAGGGCAACCCCTTCCATTGGCGGTTCCAGCCCAAGCCCCGCTTGTTGAATGCTCAATGGCGGCCGTGCCGGCAGTTCCGGCTGCCAATGCCCGCCAGATGTGTGCGCACCGACGTCTTACGTCTTGTGTGCGTTCAGGCGCGCAGGCGCTCGATGCGTTCGCGGTTGGCCCGCATCCATTCGTCGCGAGTCATGAAGTCGGGGCGGCGCTGGCACATGGCCTTGGTCGTGGCGATGATTTGTTCGCTGGACTGTGTAAGATCCAGCGGTTCGCGGCACGGCTGATGGGTGTAGAAAGGCGTATCGACGTACATTTCCAGCGGGTTGCCCTCAGGATCCCTGAAATACATGGACCAAGCGTTGCCGTGATCGACCTGATCGATGTCGTTGAACTTGAACTCGACGGCTTTTTTGTAGAAAAGCCGCAGGTCGTCCAGCGAGTTGAGCAGGAATGACAACTGGTTGATGGGATTGAAGGGCAGGTTGGCGGGCTTGCCCTCGAACAGCACCAGTTGGTGGTGGATTTCGGGATTCTGGGTCAGGAAGAACAGGCGGTGCCCGGTGGAGGCGACGCCTTCGTCGCTGACGACAAAGCCGATTTTCTGGCAGTAGTAATCGACCATCATGGGCAGGTCGGCGCAGAAGATCCCGGTGTGCGTGAAGTTGATTTGAGGCAGTTTGGACATGCTTGTCTCCCGGCGCGACCCTTTTTGCAAGGGCTTTGCGCCGTTGTCGTGGTGATGGGTCAGGTTTCGTCGACGACGGGGTTGGACAGCGTACCGACCCCGGGAACGACGACGTCGAAGGTGTCGCCGTCTTTCAGGAAGACGGGCGGCGTGCGCTTGAAGCCGATGCCGCTGGGCGTGCCGGTGGCCAGGATGTCGCCCGGGTGCCACGGCAGGGCTTGCGAGATGTAGGCGATAAGCGCGGGAACATCGAAGGCCAGTTCCGACAGCTTGCCTTCCTGCATGACCTGGCCGTTCAGCACGCCCTGGATGGTCAGGTTGCGGTATTCGGGGATTTCATCGGCGGTGACCAGCCAGGGGCCGACGGCGCCGGTCGCGCGGAAGTTCTTGCCCATGCCGTATTGGTGGGTGTGGAACTGCCAGTCGCGCACGCTGGCGTCGTTGAAGCAGGTGTAGCCCGCAACGTGTTCCATGGCGTTGGCCGGGTCGATGTGCGAACCGCCCTTGCCGATGACCACGGCCAGTTCCGCCTCGAAGTCGAAGTGGGTGGATGCCTTGGGGCGCAGCAGAGGTTTGCCGTGGGCCAGCACGGTTTCCGAATAGCGCTGGAAGATGACGGGGTAGTCACCGACCTTGCGTCCGGCCTCTTCGGCGTGCTTGACGTAATTGATGCCCACGCAAACCACTTTGCGGGGGTTGGGGATGACGGGATCCAGATCCACCGAGGCCAGCTTGCGATCGGGCTGACCCTTGGCGACGATGTCCTGGGCCTGCTGCAGTTGCTGCGCGTCGGCGACGAGGCTTGCCAGGTCGGGCGCGGCGACGCGGCCGCTCAGTTCGATGACGCCGTCGTCGACGACGGCGCCAAAACAAGCCTTGCCGTCGCGGTGGTAGGAAATCAGTTTCATGGTCTTCTCCGGATATAAGAATGGATGGATGGTGCCGCGGCATTTCCCCTTGGCCGGATTATAGGGGTAAAATAATTTTTGTGCATAAAAAATTTTATTTGCACAAAATAAGCGGGACAATCTTTGTATACTGCGCTGTCGGCAATGTGCTTGGACAAGTTCGGCGCTTGCGCTGCGGTGTACCGCAGGCGTGTCCGGCATAGGCCTTCGACATGGCCCGGCGTTCGGGGCCGGGGCGCAAAGGCCGCCCGCACCCATAGTCTATTCAGGAGATTTCAATGTCGCTCGTCAATGTGCGCAAGTACAAGCTGGATGTGGAAGAAAGTTGGCATGAAGGCGGCCCCCGGCTGGAAACGCCGCTGCGGGTGGCCGTGGCAAGCGCCATTGTCAAGAACCCCTATGCGGGGCGCTACGAGCAGGACCTCCTGCCTTTCATGGCCGAACTGCGGCAACTGGGCAAAGAACTGGCCACGAACGCGGTGCAGGCCCTGGGCGGTGCGGCCAACGTGCAGGCATACGGCAAGGCCGCGCTGGTGGGCGAAGACGGCGAACTGGAGCACGGCGCGGTCTGGCATGAAGCCGGCGGCTGGGCCATGCGCGAACTGCTGGGCGACCCCAAGGCCATCGTGCCTTCGGCCAAAAGCATCGGCACGGTCGGTACGCGGCTCATTATTCCGCTGGCGCATATTCACGCCGCCTATGTGCGCAGCCACTTCGGCGCGGCCGAGCTGACCATCTGGGACGGCCCGCGGCGCGACGAGATCGTGTTCGGTCTGGCCATGGCAACCGGCGGCCGCATCCACGCCCGCGTCGGCGGCCTGCAGGAAAAAGACGTGGTGGGCAAGGACGGCCTGCGCTAGGAGCGTGGGCCGCGCGCCCCGCTGCATTGCGCCGTCTCCGGCGCGCCAGGAATGTTTCAGTCGGCTTCCTTCGGGCATTCCATGGTTTTTCTGTAAGCAAAACCCCGGTATGCTATTGCGTATCGGGGTTTTGTTTTTTGCCTTGAGGGCGGCCCGGCCGCGTTGGCGGTGCAGCGTGGGGGCATTCGTAATTTTTAGCGAGTCACTATGACGGAAGCAATTCATCCAATTCAATTGGGTGTGGGTGGAATCGAACTGCATGGCAGGGCGGCGCGGCTGGATGCTGCGCAGGAAAGCGGGCTTGAGTACCTGCATGAACTGGGGCTGGATCCCTACGTGGTCGTCTCCCGGCACAAGGGGCCGGGCGGCCACGTCATTCGCTATCGCCTCAGCGAAGCCTTCGCCCACGACTGGGCGCCCCAGTACGACAGCACCATGCTGTGCCGCAAGCTGGGGCTCGACGTCGTCAACAAGTCCGACGACCTCGATCGTGAAATCGTCCTGGCCATGCTGCTCGGGCCCGTGGCGTTTTCCTATCCCAACATCGAAGAGCTCGAATCAGCCGTGCGCGTACGCCGCAACATCGTTCAGAACGCGCGCAAGACGGCGCTGGCCTTTGACACCGAAGAAGCCGAACGCCCCACCGAATACTGGAGCTACTCGGAAGCCACGGGCTTCATCCTGAATCCCGGCAAGCCCATCATCGCGGCGCTCCAGGCCGCCACCCAGCCCGATGCGTCGGGCAAGCTGTATTCGTTCTCGTGCTACCGGGCAACCGAATACGTGTTGTTGCTGGGCCTGGCGCAAGAGCTGGCGCGCAGCAACCCCAAGCTGCTGAGCCAGTTGCAGCATCAATGGGAAACCCGCGCCATCATGTCCGGCCCGTTCCACGATGCTTTCCTGAAAGAATACGGCACCCTCAACGAGCCCCTGCCCATGCGCTACTACGTGCCGGGCGACCGTGTGTGGTTCCGCAACCCCGACGAGCCCTCCTCCAATGCCGAAGGCTACGAGGGGTCGTGGGTCATTTACATGGGCGATGGTCTGTTCACCAATTTCTGGAAGCGCGACCAGCCTTTCAACCTCACCACCAAGTGCGTCGAGCTTTACCATTGGCGCCACGCCACCTTCATGGGCAAGAACGGCAAGCTGCAGGTCGACGACAACATCGTCGACGACCGCGTGCGCCAGTCGTTGACCAGCCCCGCCGAGATCGAGCGCATTCTCAAGGAAATGCTGCGGCTGCGCGAACCCGCCGGCGTGTACGTAAACGGCGGCTGCATCGACGCCACGCGCGAATACGTGCGCTGCATTCGGCCGGGCACCGCCGAAATCTACCTGCCCGATGGCGGCGACGACAAAAAAAAATAGCTTCTTCCCGGGCCGGCCAAATCTTTTGCAATCCGGCGGCCCGAAGTTTGCATGGGCTGCCACTGGTGCGGTGGTTGTCGCGCAGGCGTCCCCGCTCAGACGCCTGGGATTGGCATGCGGATGACTGGCTTGATGGCTTTTCCGCTTTCCATGTCGTCCAGTGCGGTATTGATGTCGTTCAGCTCGTAAAAACTGATTAGCCGGTCGAAGGGGAAGCGTCCCTGATCATAGAATTCAACGAGTTGAGGGATGAAGATGTCGGGGTTGCTGTCGCCTTGATGAATGCCCCGTATGGATCGGCCGCCCAGCACCATGGAAAGAATGTTCGCGTTGACATCCGCGCCCTTGGCTGTATTGATAAGGCCGCACACGCCGCGCGGGGCCAGGTGTTCCACGGCCTGGCGTATGGCCTTGAGATTGCCGGTCGTGTCGACGATGTGGTTCAGGCCGTAGCTGCGGATGGCTTCGATCTGGGCGAACGTGTCTTCCCGCGATGCGTCGATGGCATGGGTGGCCCCCAGTTCGATGGCCATGTCTAGGCGCGAAGCCTTGGTATCCACGGCAATGACGGTTGCAGCCCCGGCCAGGCGCGCCGCCATGACAGCTGCCAGTCCCACCGAGCCTGTGCCGAAAATCCCCACATGGTCGCCGGGGGCGACTTTCAGCGAGTTGAGGATCGAGCCCGCTCCCGTCTGTATTCCGCAGCCCAGCGGCCCGAGGATTTCCAGTGGAATATCCTTGCGCACGGGGATGGCGTTGCGTTCCATGCAGATGGCATGTGTTGCGAATGAGGACTGCCCAAAAAAGTGGCTATAGGTCGGCGCTTCAGCGCCGGCGAAGGCGGTCGTGCCATCGCGGCGCTTGCCCCCGAAATTCAACGTGGCAAGTTCATGGCAGTAGGCGCTGTGCCCTTGATAACAGCTTGGACAATGCCCGCAGGTATTGAACGTCATGACGATGTGATCGCCGGGCTTGACCTTGCTGACCGCGGACCCGACCTGCTCGACGATGCCGGCGCCTTCGTGTCCCAGGACGATGGGCTTTGGCACGCGCGTGGGGGAGTCGCGCATGCCGATGTCGGTATGGCAAATGCCTGTCGCCACGACACGCACCAGGACTTCGTCCTTGCGCAGCTCGCCTAGCTGAAGGGTCTCGATGGATAGCGGGGCGCCGGTTGCCTTGCACACCGCGGCTTGTACTTGTGTCGTCATGGTTTTTGTCCGGGTCGGGCTGGAGGCCGGGCAGCGGAGCGCGGCTCCCCGATCCGTATATTAATGATTGGTATCGAAATAAAAATGCTTGGTCTGCATGAAGTCGTTCAGCCCTTCCTGGCCATGCAGCTTGCCGTAGCCGCTGTCGCCGTAGCCGCCGGTTTCCGCTTCCGCGAAAAGCCGGTTGTGCGCATTGCGCCACACGGTTCCGAACTTCAGTTGCGACGCCACGCGGCGGGCCCGGATGCCGTCTTCGGTCCAGACGCTGGCCGCGAGGCTGTAGCGTGTGGCGTTGCTGCGTTCCACGGCTTGGGCTTCGCTGCTGAAACGTTCGATGACCAGCAGCGGGCCGAACAGTTCGTCCTGAATGTACGGCGAGTTCAGGTCGGCCACTTCGACCAGGCTGGGTTGGATGAAGGCGCCCTTGGCCAAAGGCCCCGACGGAATTTCGCCCTTGAACAGCACCTTTTCTTCGCGTTCGGCTCTTTCAACCAGCGTTGCAATGCGGTCCCGGTTGTGTGTATCGATCAGGCATCCCATTTGCGATTGTGGGTCGTTGCCGAACCCGACCCTCAGGGCCTTGAGCGCCTGGACGAGCCGTTGGCTGAATTCCTCGTAGATAGCGTCGGCCACCAGGACCCGGGCAATGGCGGTGCACTGCTGGCCGGCCATGACCATGCCGCCGGCGACGACGCCGGCAACGGTTTTTTCGATATCGCAATCGTCGAAGACCACCGCCGGCGCCTTGCCCCCCAGTTCCAGCGACAGCCGTTTCAGGGTGGGGGCGGCAGCCTGGGCGATAAGCTTGCCCACGCGGCTGGAGCCGGTGAAGCTCAGCACATCGACATCGGGCGATTCGGACAGATAGCGCGACACCTCGGCGCCCGATTCGATGACGGAATTGACGATACCCGGCGGCACGCGTGTATCGTTCACCAGGCACTCCATGACGAGGTTGTGCGCCACGGAGGTTTGATGCGCGGGCTTGATGACCACGCTGCAGCCCGCGGCCAGGGCGGGGGCAAGAGAGCGGATGAGCAGGGTGACCGGCGCATTCCATGGAAGAATGATGGCGGCCACCCCTGCCGCCTCGCGGTCGAGCGAAGAATAGCAGCCTGGCTCGATTTCCAGTATGCGGCCGAACAGGTTGCGCGCAAGGCCGGCGTAGTACTTCAGTTCGGAAATGCCGGCCATGATTTCTCCGAGCGCCTCGCGTCGCAACTTGCCGTTGACGGTGACCAGCCAATCCGCGATCGGTTCCTTCTGCGCATCGAGCTTCAGGGCAAAGTCCAGCAGCACATCGGCGCGCATGCGCGGGCTATGGCGCCACGGGGTTTGCGCAAATGCTTTTTTGGCGGCCGCCACGGCAGCCTGGCCTTCCGCGAGCGTGCCTTCGCAAAAGCGGGCCGCAACCTCGGACGTAGCGGGGTTCAGGGTTTCGCCGATTCGGGCGGGCTCGTTCAACGCTGAGATCCAGCGTCCGTCGATATAGTGCTTTGCAGTCGTAATTGTCGTGGTTGTCATGTTCGTGCGCTCTAAAAGCGGGAGTTGTTCGGCCATGGAGTCTTCCGTGCAAGGATCTTCCCGCGGTTCGTTTCAGGAATTGGATGCCGCGGGGGTCTTGCGCAGGTCTTCGACCTTGAAGCCTGCCACGCGTTTGTACCGGTTCGATATCTCCAGCAGGTCCGCCTGGCTGATCACGTCGTCGAGATTCTTGAACGGCTTGCCATGAGTTCGCTCGTGCACCTCTTTGAGTATAGTGTCCGGCGGCGCGACTCGGTTCATGAGCACCACATCGCCGGTGGCCTTGACGCGGATGCGGTCGTATTCGGCAAGAGCCTGCGGAGTAAGGCCGAATTTCTTGAGCTGCTGCACCAGGCAGGGCGCATCCAGGATGGCCTGTCCCGCGCCGTTCGATCCGCGCGGCACCATGGGGTGGGCCGCATCGCCCAGCAGCGTAATGCGCCCGAAGCTCCATTGCGGCAGCGGATCCTGGTCCACCATGGGGTACTCCAATATGGTTTCGGTCTGCTGGATCATGGCGGCGACGTCGAGCCAGTCGAAGTGCCAGTCTTCGAAGGCGGGGAAAAAGTCTTCCAGCCGGCCCGCTCCGTTCCAATCGCGCTGGGCGGGACGGGGCGATTCGATTTCCGCCACCCAATTGATCAACTGATTGCCTTGCTCGTCGATATTGTCGCGGATAGGGTAGATGACCATTTTCCCGACCGAAAGCCATCCCGCGCGAACCATGCTGGCTCCCGACAGAAAAGGTTTCATTGGTGTTGTGCCGCGCCACATGTTCACGCCCGAGTAGCGAGGAGCCCCTTCGTTCGGGTAAAGCTGCTTGCGGATGGCGGAATGTATGCCGTCGCACGCCACGATGATCGAGGCTTGAATCGATGCGGTCCCGCCGCTTGAACATTCAAAATTGGCTGTGATGCCGGTCTCGCTTTGCGTGGCGCTTGTGCATCGGTGGCCGAACAGGACGGACTCGCTGCCAAGGCGATTCTGCACGGCTTGCAGCAGTATGCGCTGCAGGTCGCCGCGGTGGATGGAGAACTGCGGCCAGTCGTACCCGGCGGCGCGTCCCGCGGGTTCGCTAAGCACGAATTGCCCGAACTTGTTGAAGAAGATGGATTCTTTGGTGGTAATGCCGGTTGCTGCCAGTGTGTCCATCAGCCCCAGGCCATCCAGGACGCGCACGGCGTGAGGCAGCACATTGATGCCGGCTCCCAGCGGCTTGATGGCTTCGACCGCTTCGTAGACGCGGCATGAAATTCCAGCTTGATGCAGACTCAAGGCCAGGGTAAGCCCGCCGATTCCGGCGCCGACGATAAGCACTTCACATTTTTCTTCCATGATTCGTTTCCGCTGTATAAGGTGCAGGTTGACTCTTGCACCATTACAAAGGATTCGGATGTATTATGGAAATTTGAATATAAAATGAATTAATAAATAATTATTATGAATATATCATTCCGCCAAATCAAAGCATTCCTGCAGGTTGCTCGACTGGGAAACTTCACTCGCGCTGCCGAGAAAATGCATGTGACGCAGGCGGGATTGAGCATCATGATGCGCGAGCTCGAAATCCAGCTCAACTGCCGGCTGTTCGATCGCACGACGCGTATCGTCTCGCTGACAGCGGCGGGCGAGCAGTTCCTGCCCGTGGCGACCCGCATGGTCGCCGAGCTGGAAGCGTCCGCCGAGCAGTTGGGCGAAATGGCTAACAAGGCAAGGCAGGTGCTGCATGTGGGCGTGACGCCGCTGATCTCGTCCAATGTGCTGCCGCAGGCCTGGCAGTTGTTTCGCGCGAAGCATCCCGAGGTCAAGGTCAAGGTGGTCGACACCGATCCGTTGCAAGTGCAGGCTTTGGTTGAAGCCGGCGAGCTGGATTTCGGTTTGGGGGCGTTCTTCAAGCCGACGGCGGGAATCGAGATGGTGCCCTTGTTCGAATACCAGTTGATGTGGATCAGCGGCGGGCCGGCCGAACAAGAAGCCGGCGACGAGGCCACACGGGAGATGCCGGCCGGCGCGGTTTCCTGGTCTGCGCTGATGGAGGTGCCGCTTATCGGCCTGCCGCCCGAAAACAAGATCCAGCAATGGATCGAAGGCCATTTGTCCGACATCGGCCGCGGACACGAAGACCGGCCCACCTTCAATAATTTCGAGACGCTGATCGCCATGGTCGCGGCTGGCATGGGCTCGGCCATCGTGCCTTCTTATGCCGCGGCCGCGTGCCGGCGTCACGGCGTACGGACCGCCATGCTTGCCGAGCCGGCGGCGCGCCTGGATTTCTACCGGATAACGAAGCGCGGCCGCGCCGCGGCCAGCACCATGGACGATTTCATCGCGGCCTTTATCGCCGCGGTTCCCAGCCTGCCGCTTGGGGAGACAGGCGATTAATAAATTTTTATTGTCATCTAATAATATATTTAAATTTCCCTTATGCATTGACGCGTTATTTAATAGTCCTCAAGGGCGTTCCGGTACATCGGTAACTCTATCTGGAGAGACTTTATGTTTATAAAAAATGGGTGGTATGTTGCCGCTTGGGGCAACGAGATTGGGCGGGAATTGACGCAGCGCTGGATTGCCGGCGATCCATTGGTTTTATATCGCACTGAGGCGGGCAAGGTTGTAGCTCTTGAAGACCGGTGTCCGCACCGTCGCGCATCGCTGGCTAAAGGGCGTTTGGTAGGCGATACCGTTCAGTGCGGTTATCACGGAATAACCTTCGATTGCCTGGGTAGCTGCGTGCATATTCCGGGCCAGGAAAAAATCCCTGGTTCGATGGCTGCTCGTGCTTATCCCGTTTTGGAAAAATGGCAATGGGTGTGGGTATGGATGGGAGATCCCGACGCTGCCGATGAATCTTTGCTGCCTGATTTTCACTACAACGATGCACCCGGATGGGTGGCGACAGGCGGTTGCATTCCAGTCAAGGCAAATTACCAATTGCTGACGGATAACCTGCTTGACCTCACGCATGAAACATATGTGCATGGCAAGACAATCGGCAATTCGGCCATTGTTGAGACACCCATCAGTTACCGCGTCGAGGGTAATGAAGTGCACGTCGAACGCATTATCCGCAATGCGCCTCCACCTCCTTTATTCCAGCAGGTACGAAATTTCGAAGGCAATATCGATCGTTGGCAGATCATTCGATTTCAAATGCCTGCGCATATTTCAATCGATGCGCGAGGTCTTCCGGCGGGAACCAACGATATCGAGCGCGGCATGCGATGGTTCTCCATCAACTCCATAACTCCGGTCAATGAGCGCAGCAGCCTTTACTACTGGACCATTACACGATGTTTTTCTTTGGAAGACGAATCTCTTACCAAAGTGGTCAGCGATCAAATCTATAAGACATTCATGGAGGATGTCGAGGTGCTGGAAGCGCAGCAGGCACTGATAGAAACGGATCAGCGAAGAAAGGCTGAAGTCAGCATCCGGGCGGATAGCGGATCTGTTTCCGCCCGTCGCATCGTACAAAGGCTGGTGGAAAAAGATGCCTCGACGACGAGCGAGCGCATGATTCCCGAGGTGGCCCAGTAATTGGCCTCAGCATCGATGTTTTCCACCGATTCCGGCGCTTGAGCCGCATCGGGCGGGTTCCATCAAGCAGAGAATGTCCGTGAAGCTGCATTGCGAGAGAGGCTTGCTGCCAGAGCGTTGGACGGTCCGGTTTGCGCCTGATATCTAAAAATAAGGCCGCCTGTTCTTCGCGGGCGGGCCTGATCATCCGATATAAATAATGGAGACAATATCATGGGTTATAAAAAATGCCTGGCTGCCATTACGTTGGCGGCCTTAGCCGGAGCTGCGGGAGCTCAGGAAGTGAAGATAGGGCTCGTTACGACGCTCACAGGGCCATTGGGCGCCCTGGGAAAGCATGTGCGCGATGGCTTTGAGCTGGGCGTGGCCGAGGCGGGCGGCAAGTTGGGCGGCCTGAGCACCGAGGTCATTGTGGAAGACGATCAGTTGCGGCCGGACGTGGCTTTGCAGGCAGCCAACAAGCTCATCGAACGTAACAAGGTGCAGGTTATTACGGGCGTGATTTTTTCCAACGTGGCGATGGCTATTGCCAAACCCGCTATCGACAACGAAGTGTTCTTTATTAGTCCCAATGCAGGTCCTTCCCAGTTGGCGGGAAAACAGTGTTCCCCTTATTTTTTTGCGACTGCCTGGCAGAACGACCAGCCTCACCAGGCCATGGGCGAATACCTGCAAGAGCAAGGTGTGAAAAAGGTATATTTGATTGCGCCGAACTATACCGCGGGCAAGGATGCCTTGCGCGGATTCAAGCGCGCGTATAAGGGCGCCATTGTTGGCGAAACCTATGCAGCGATGAATCAATTGGATTTTGCCGCGGAAATTTCCAAGATCCGGGCAGCCAAGCCAGATGCCTTATATGTTTTTTTATCTGGCGGGATGGGTATCAACTTTACCAAGCAATATGCCCAGGCCAATTTGACCAACGAAATCCCCATGTATTCCGCTTTTACGATTGACAGCATTACGCTGCCCGCCATTGGGGACGCGGCCGTTGGCACTTACCAGACTAATTTGTGGAACGCGGACCTGCCCAATAAGGCAAATAGGCATTTTGTTGAAAGCTTCCAGAAGAAGTACGGCTATTTGCCTTCGAATTTCGCCGCGCAATCATACGATACGGCGCGTTTACTGGATAGCGCACTGCGAGAGGCGGGCGGCGCTTCCAATAAAAAAGCCTTTGCCGCTGCGCTAAAGAAAGCCCATTTTGAGTCGGTGCGAGGGTCATTTTCCTTTAACACCAATAACTTCCCAATTGGCAACTTCTATCTGCTGAAGGTGGTAAAGCAAGCCGATGGAACAGTCCGGCAAGTTACCGAGAAAACAGCGCTGGTCGACGCTAAGGATGCTTACTACGCGGAATGCAGGATGTAGGCGGCGAAAGTCAGAGGTAGGAACTGGCTGATTTTCCTTTTGTTTCAAGTATCGGGAGTGGGCCTTGTTACTGTTTTTTGAGCAACTGCTTAATGGTGTGCAATTTGGGATGATGTTGTTTCTTATGGCCGCGGGCTTGACCCTGGTGGTCGGCATTATGAACCTCATCAACCTGGCGCATGGTGCGCTTTACATGGTGGGTGCCTTCTTGGCGGTCACCTTTTCACTGTTGACGGGCTCGTACTTATTGGCTGTAGGGCTTGCGGTCGCTTGTACGGCTCTCATCGGACTGGCGATCGAATTTCTCGTTTTGCGACCGCTATACTCGCGCGATCATCTTGATCAAGTGCTTTGTACGTTCGGCCTGATCCTGTTCTTGAATGAGCTTACTCGTTTTATTTGGGGGGCTACTCCTCTCCGGTTGGATATCCCCGCTTGGCTCGACTATTCCGTCAGCCTCGCGGGCATCGACTACCCTGGATACCGCTTGATAGTCATTCTGGCCAGTGTCGCAGTGGCTATAGGGCTTTATTTCCTCATTGGACATACCCGTATCGGGATGCTTATTCGCGCAGGAGCCTCGGATCGCAAAATGATCATAGGTTTAGGCGTAAATATTGCATTGCTCTATTCGCTGATTTTTGCCCTCGGAGCCGGGTTGGCGGCTCTGGCGGGTATTTTGGCTGCACCCATTTTTACCGTTCAGGTAGGTATGGGAGACCACATTCTCATCTTGACGCTTGTGGTTATCGTTATCGGTGGCATTGGCTCGGTTCGCGGGTCCTTTGCCGCCGCGATCGTTGTCGGGGTCATTGATACTCTGGGGCGGGTAATGCTGCCCTCTGGTTTTGGCAATGTCATCATTTACTTGCTCATGGCTGTCATCTTATTTTGGCGCCCTCGCGGCCTTTTCCCATCTCATGCCTGAATCGACTTCCCTGTTTCGCTCTGCTCTGTTCGACTCTCTCGTCTCGGCACCGCCGGAGAAAAGGTATCCAGTCGAGTTTTGGCTAGGGGCTCTCTTCTTCATTTTGCTGGCCTGCGTGCCGTGGCTTGCCTCCTTCCTGGGCGAACCCTTTTATGTTCGGCTGCTGATGCGGATGATGATTTTTTCCATCATGGCCCTCAGTTTGAATTTGATTCTGGGCTACGGCGGCATGGTGTCATTTGGCCACTCGATGTTTGTTGGGGTTGCGGCGTATGTGGTTGGAATTCTGGGGTATCACGCCTACGAAGCCAATGCACTTGCCATTGGTCCCTTTCAGATTCAAGGCTCCTTGAATGCGTTGTTTACGTGGCCGATAGCCGTGGCCGCCACGGCTCTTGTGGCATTGATGCTTGGCGCGGTGGTTTTGCGTACCAGCGGCCTGTACTTCATCATGATTACTCTGGCACTGGCTCAGATGCTGTATTTCCTGGCTGTGTCCATGGAAGACTACGGCGGAGAGGACGGGCTTCAGGTAATGGGGACCCAAATGCTGGGCAATCTGGATCTAAGCCATCGCACGACGCTTTATTACGTGGTGTGGGTTTGCTTGTGCGGCGTTTTTCTGGGTTGCAGAACTCTCGTCAATTCACGATTCGGCCTGGTGCTCAAGGCAAGTCGCCAAAATGCCGACCGGCTCCGTGCGATCGGGTTGCCCGTGTTTTGGTACAAGCTGGTTGCGTTCGTGATTTCTGGAGCGATCGCCGGCTTGGCGGGTGTGTTGCTGGTAAGCAGCCAGTCGTTTGTAAGCCCTGCGGACATGGCATGGACGAGGTCCGGAGACCTGATTGTCATGGTTGTCATCGGCGGCATGGGGTCATTGTTTGGACCGGTGCTCGGCGCCTTTTTCTACCTGGCTGCAGAGTATGTGCTAGGCAATATAACGGAATACTGGCAGATGATCATGGGGCCTTTGTTGATAGTGATCGTGTTGTACGCGCGCACTGGAATCGTTGGCGTATTTCTTGGCGCGGGCGAACGGAAAAATCGGATATGAGCGATCCTATTCTTGAGGTGACGCGTCTGTTCAAGAGTTTCGGCGGCTTGTCCGCTACGGACGATCTTTCCTTGTCCATTCGCCGCAATGAGACTCACGCGATTATCGGCCCCAATGGCGCCGGTAAAACGACGTTGTTGGCTCAGCTATCGGGGCAGCTCAAGCCTACATCTGGCTCCATTGTGTACCAGGGTATGGATATCACCCAATGGGATGTGGTGAAAAGAGTGCGTCGAGGTATTGTGCGCTCCTTCCAGATCACGTCTCTTTGGCCGCAGCTGAGTGTCTTGGAAAATGTAATGTTGGCCGTGCAAGCGCAACAGGGGCATGCTTTTCATTTTTTCCGCGCTGCGACGGCGGTTCGGAATCTGATCGGGGCGTCTTGCGAGTTTCTGCATATGGTCGAGCTGGAAGCCAAGATGGGCGCTCAGGTTTATTCGTTGTCCCACGGGGAGCAGCGCCAACTGGAACTTGCCGTCGCGTTGGCGACACGCCCCGATTTGCTGTTGCTGGATGAGCCTTTGGCAGGCATGGGTGGCGATGACAGCCAGCGTATGGTCGATCTGTTGCATAAGCTCAAGGGGCAGTACACCATTGTTTTGGTCGAGCACGATATGGACGCGGTGTTTTCCTTGGCGGACAGAATCAGTGTTTTGGTTTACGGGCGTTGTGTCGCTACCGATACGCCGCTGGCAATTCGCGACAATGAAGAGGTTCGTGCCGCCTATCTGGGAGAAGAGGCAATATGCTGAAAATCAGTAATCTGACTGCCAGCTATGGGCTTAGCCAGGTTCTATTTGGCGTAGACCTCGAGATTGGGGCGGGGGAGGTCGTGGGATTATTAGGGCGCAACGGCATGGGAAAGACATCGACCATCATGTCGACAATGGGCTTGATTCAGGCAAGCGGGATCATTGAGTTCAATGGCAAGCCATTGCATAAATTGGCCGCATACAAAATTCCCCAGGCCGGCATTGGTTTGGTGCCCGAAGGCCGGCACATTTTTCCCAATTTGACTGTAAAAGAGAATCTGGTGGCGACGGCGACGAATCGTCGGCATGCTGATAGTCCATGGAACTTGGCGCGTGTGCTCGATCTCTTTCCACGGTTGGGTGAGCGTCTGGGTAATTATGGAAATCAATTGTCTGGAGGTGAGCAGCAGATGTTGGCGATCGCTCGAGCTTTGATGACAAATCCGCAATTGCTTATTCTGGACGAGGCGACCGAGGGACTGGCTCCTTTGATCCGACTGGAGATTTGGCGGTGCCTCGACGAGCTGAAAAAGCTGGGCCAGTCCATTCTTGTCGTGGACAAGAATTTGAGCCATTTGATTAAGATTGCAGACAGGCATTATGTCCTTGAAAAGGGGCGTGTTGTCTGGACAGGTTCTTCCTCGGAATTGGGCTCGGACACTGCTGTGCAACGACAATACCTGGGAGTTTGATCCGCGGAGCGTGGCACGCTCGAAGCGGTATGGGTGGTGTGAGCGCCGCCGCGTTAGTTTATATAGCCGCTACAAAAAATGATCCAGCAGCCGGCGGCTGGCTTTGTCCAGCGCCGGTACGTGGCGGATGAGGAACTGCACGCCGCTGTAGTCGGCGATCAGCAGGGTGCCGGTCGATAGGCGGCGGATGTCTTCCTCGCCCTTGAGTACCAGTTGGGCGGGACCGCGGTCGGTTTCCACCTGCCAGCGGCTGGGCGTGGCAAAGCTTGAAACGCTGACGATGCGTTGGATTTCGGGTGTGAATTCGCGGCTGGCTAGCTCTTCCCGTATAAGCTTCAGGGTCTCGGGCGCGAGTTCGTCGGGGCCTTCTATCCAGACCAGTTCGGAGCCGTCGGTGCCCACCAGGGCCAGGCCCGCGCCGGGGTCGGAAATGGGAAAGCTGCGTACCGGGATCACCGGCACTTCGCGGCCCGACGGGGTGCGAAGCAGCAGGCAGCCGAAGGCGTCGCGCCGCAGGTGCAGGTCAAGTTGCGTCATGGCTTGGCTGTGTCCGGTTCATAAGCTGGCTTCCTCGGCGTCATCGTCGTCCCAGGTGCCAAGGGGGTCTTCGCCCCGGGCCTGGGCCTGGTACAGGCGGGAATAGGCGCCGTTTCTGGCCAGCAGTTCGTCGTGCTTGCCGACTTCCACGATCTTGCCCCGGTCCAGCACCACCAGGCGATCGGCCTGGTGCAGGGTGCTGAGACGGTGGGCGATGGAAATCGTGGTGCGGCCGCGGGTCAGGTTGTCCAGGGCCTTCTGGATTTCCTGTTCGGTGGTGGTGTCCACCGACGAGGTGGCCTCGTCCAGGATGAGGATGCGCGGGTTGATGAGCAGGGCGCGGGCGATGGAAATGCGCTGGCGCTCGCCGCCCGACAGGGCCTGGCCGCGCTCGCCCACCAGCGAGTCGTAGCCGTGGGGCAGGCGCAGGATGAATTCATGCGCATTGGCCGCGCGGGCCGCCGCGATGATTTCCTTGTAGGTGGCGTTGGGCTTGCCGTAGGCGATGTTCTCGGCGATGGTGCCGAAGAACAGGAAGGGCTCCTGCAGGACCAGGCCGATGTGCTTGCGGTATTCCGAGACGGGCAGTGCGCGGATGTCCAGCCCGTCGATGCGGATGGAGCCCTCGGTTACGTCGTAGAAGCGGCAGATGAGGTTGACCAGGGTGCTTTTGCCCGATCCGCTATGGCCCACCAGGCCTATCATTTCGCCCGGCGCAATGTTCAGGTCGATGCCGCGGATGACGGCGCGGTTGCCGTAGCGAAAGCCGATGTTGCGCAGTTCGATGCGGCCCTTGACCTCGTCCAGGTGCACGGGGTGCGCGGGCTCGGGCACGCTGGAGACGTGGTCCAGGATGTCGAAGATGCGCTTGGCGCCCGCCGCCGCCTTCTGCGTGAACGAGACGATGCGGCTCATGGAATCCAGCCGGATGTAGAAGCGGCTGATGTAGGTGAGGAAGGCGGTCAGCACACCCACCGTGATCTGGTCGCGCGATACCAGCCATATGCCGAAGCCCCAGACCACCAGCAGGCCGACCTCGGTCAGGAAGGTGACGGTGGGCGAGAACAGCGACCATACCGCATTGACCCGGTCGTTGATGACCAGGTTGCGGTTGTTGGCCTCGCGAAAGCGCCCGACTTCGCGGCGCTCCTGGGCAAAGGCCTTGACCACGCGGATGCCCGGAATGGTGTCGGCCAGCACATTGGTCAGTTCCGACCAGATGCGGTCGGCGCGCTCGAAGCCGTGGCGCAGGCGGTCGCGCACCAAATGAATGAGCCAGGCGATGAAGGGCAGGGGAATCAGCGTGACCAGCGCCAGCCAGGGGTTGATGGAGACCAGGATGACGGCCGTCATGACGATCATAAGCACGTCGGTGGCGAAATCCAGCAGGTGCAGCGAAAGAAAAATACAGATGCGGTCGGACTCCGAGCCGATGCGCGAGATCAGGTCGCCGGTGCGCTTGCCGCCGAAGTATTGCAGCGACAAGGTTTGCAGGTGCTGGTAGGTGGCCGTGCGCAGGTCGGCGCCGATGCGCTCGCTGACGCGCGCCAGGATGTAGGTGCGGCCCCAGCCCAGCACCCAGGCCAGTATCGACGAACCCAGAAGCCCGCCCAGGTACAGGCGCACCAGGCCCCAGTCTATGGGCGTGCCGTTCTGGAAGGGAATCAGCACGTCGTCCATGAGTGGCATGGTCAGGTACGGTGCGACCAGTGCGGCGGCGGTCGAAACCAGCGTCAGCACGAAGCCGGCCAGCAATTGCATGCGGTAGGGCTGGGCAAACCGCCACAGGCGCAGCAGGGCCCAGGTGGAGGGCGGGGAGGGCGGGTCGCCGTCTTCGTCCAGGCTTTCGTCGTAGTCTGTTCCGGGGCGGACGAACTGGCCCTGCGCCGCGGCGCATTGGCGCTCGAACTGGGCGATAAGACGCAGCGCGGCCGGGTTGCAGCCCAGCGTATACCGCCATTTGGCAAGCTGTGCCTGCGTATCCAGCAGTTCCAGCGAACCCACGCCGGCGTGGTCGTGCTGAATAAGGGCCAGCCCCGGGCGGTAGGCCCATTCGCGCCAGTCGCCCTGGAGGGATTCCCTGGCCAGCAGCCGGCGGTCGGTAACGACCAGCAAGCCCTTGGAAAACTGCAGGTCGGTGTTGAGGTCGAGCTCCAGGCTGGCCAGAACGATTTCGTGCTCCCGCAGGTGTTTTTCCAGCTCGGGCAGCCAGAAAGAGGAAACTTCGGCCAGGGGGGTGTCCACCTTATTTGCTTCGGGATTCATGGAGTAAATGCGGTGTTTTTGGCACAGAATGCGTAAGGTGCTTGTAAGGAAGGGTGAACACGCGAAATTTGCTTGCTTTGCGCACTGGCTAGGAGTTTAATTTGCTTCTCTTGCGGCTAGCTCCGCAATTCTCTTCTCTTTGGTTGCGCCTGGCAAATGCATCTGTCATTTTTCCGCTTCCGGCTATAAACGGCATCGTTCGTCCGAACTGTGTTGCCTTCCCCTTTTCTTCCAGACTCCTTCATCTCAAGATGAACAAAAAACACATTGAATTTATCAAGATGTTGTCCCTGCGCGGGCCCAGCATCTGGGCCTACAGGCCAATTATCGAGGCTTGGGTCGATATCGGGGATCTGGAAGACTTTCCGTCCAACACCATCCCGGGGTTCAACGAACGGCTTTCCGCCTGGCTGCCGACCCTGGTCGAGCATCGCTGCAGCGTCGGCGAACGTGGTGGTTTTTTACAACGTTTGCGTGACGGAACCTGGCCCGCCCACATCCTGGAACACGTCACACTGGAACTGCAAAGCCTGGCCGGCCTGCCCGGCGGCCTGGGACGGGCCCGGGAAACCCCTGTGCGCGGGGTGTACAAGGTGATCGTGCGCGCCTGGTACGAGCCCGTGACCCGCGCGGCGCTGTATGCCGCCCGCGACCTGGTCATGGCCGCCATCGAAGACCGGCCCTACGATGTGCAGGGCGCGGTCGACGAACTGCGCGAGCTTACCGAGTCGCTGCGCCTTGGTCCCAGCACGGACAGCATCGTCAACGCCGCCGACGACCGCGATATTCCCGCCATTCGCCTCAGCGAGGTCAACAACCTGGTTCAATTGGGCTACGGGGCGGCGCAGCGCCGTATCTGGACGGCGGAAACCGACCAGACCAGCGCCATCGCCGAGGGCGTGTCGCGCGACAAAGACCTCACCAAGACCCTGCTGCAGGCCTGCGGCGTGCCGGTGCCCGAGGGGCAACTGGTGGAAACGGCTGAGGAAGCCTGGGAGGCGGCCGAGTCCATCGGCCTGCCCGTGGTCGTCAAGCCCATGGACGGCAATCATGGCCGCGGCGTATTCACCAACCTGGCCACGCGCGCCGAAATCGAGACCGCCTTTGCCGTGGCGGTGGACGAGGGCAGCGGCGTGGTGGTCGAGCGCTTCATCCAGGGCGACGAGCATCGCCTGCTGGTGGTGGGCGACCGTATGGTGGCCGCCGCGCGCGGCGAGGTGGCCTCGGTGGTGGGCGACGGCGTCAGCACCATCGAAGATCTCATCGAAAGCCAGATCAATTCCGACCCGCGCCGTGGGCGCGACGAAGACCACCCGCTCAACGTCATTCGCCTGGATTCCGCCGCCCGGCTGGAAGTCGGCCGCCAGGGGTATAGCGCCGAATCCGTGCCCGAGCCCGGCAAGACGGTGATCATCCAGCGCAGCGGCAATGTTTCGCTGGACGTGACCGATCTGGTCCACCCCTCGGTGGCCTCGGCGGTTACCCTGGCGGCGCGCGTCGTCGGCCTGGACATCGCCGGCGTCGACCTCGTGGCCAGCGACATTTCCCGCCCTCTGGAAGAGCAGGGGGGCGCCATTGTCGAAGTCAACGCGGGCCCCGGCCTGCTCATGCACATCAAGCCCGCGCAAGGGCAGCCCCGCCCGGTGGGCGAGGCCATTGTCGATCACCTTTTCCCGCCCGGACAGGCCGGCCGTATTCCTCTTGTGGGGGTAACCGGCAGCCATGGCAAGACCACGGTGGCGCGCATCGTGGCCCGGTTGCTGCAGCTCAACGGCCTTTCCATTGGCCTGGCCTGCAGCAATGGCCTGTTCTTCGGCCATCGCCATGTCGAAAGCAAGGATTGCGCCAACTGGCAGCAGGGCCAGCGGGTCTTGATGAACCGCGCCGTCCAGGCCGGCGTCATTGAAAACAGCAGCCGCGTCATTCTTACCGAAGGCCTGGCCTATGACCGTTGCCAGGTGGGCATAGTCACGAACCTCGATCCCGCCGACACACTGCCCGATTTCTACGTCGACGACGTCGATCGCATTGCCAATGTGTTCCGCACCCAGGTCGACGTGGTGCTGCCCGGAGGCGCGGCGGTGCTGAACGCCGACGACGAGCCGGTGGCAGCCATGGCCGGCCTGTGCGACGGCGACGTGGTGTTCTTCGGCATGGACGGCAAGGGGGCCGTGATGGCCGGGCATCTGGCCGCGGGCAGGCGCGGGGTGTTCGTGCGTGACGGCGCGATCATCCTGGCTCACGGGGCCGACGAAAACCGCCTTACCGATCTGGCGGCCGTGCCGCTTACGGAAGGGGGCGCGCAGCTTCAACAGGTGCGGAACGTGCTGGCGGCGGTGGCCGCCGGCTGGGCCTTGAATATCGACCCCGCCCTGATGCGCACCGGCGTGGAGACTTTCGGCCTGGAGTCCGCCGCGGCGATGCAGGTGCGGCCGGACAGCGCGGCGCCGGCGCTGGAAGTGGCGGTATGAGCGCGGGCCGGAGCGCAAGCAGGAATCAGCCCGGCCGATGCCTGGCCGGCATTTGAACCCTTGACAACGAATACGGCGCTGCCCCTTCGGCGGCGCCAATAAGAGGAAACGCAGTTCATGGAAGTCTCACGTGTAAGAGCTTTGCGCGGCCCCAATCTGTGGAGTCGCCAGACTTCGATCGAAGCCATCGTGTCGTGCACCGATGTCGAATGCGCCATCGATGCGCTGCCAGGATTCGAAACGCGCTTGCGCGCCCGCTTTCCCGAACTGGACCTGCTGCGCCCCTTGAACAACGGACAAAGCTACTCGATGGCGCACGCCCTGGCCTGCGCCGCGTTGAGCCTGCAGTCCCAGGCCGGTTGCGCCGTATCGTTCTACCGCACTTCCGCCACGATAGAGCCCGGAGTGTTCCAGGTCATCGTGGAGTACAGCGAAGAAGACGTCGGCCGGATGGCCTTCGACCTGGCCCAGGATCTTTGCCTGGCGGCCATGGACGACACGCCGTTCGACCTGGCCGATGCACTGGCGCGCCTGCGCGAACTGAATGAAGACGTGCGCCTTGGGCCCAGCACGGGCGCCATCGTGCTGGCGGCGATCGTGCGCTCGATTCCCTATCGCCGCCTGACCCAGGGCAGCCTGGTGCAGTTTGGCTGGGGCAGCCGGCAGCGGCGCATTCAGGCCGCCGAAACCGATTGCACCAGCGCCATTGCCGAATCCATTGCGCAAGACAAGGACCTGACCAAGGCGCTGCTCGGCGCGGCGGGCGTGCCCGTGCCGGACGGCCGCAGCGTGACCACGCCCGAAGAAGCCTGGGAAGTGGCTCGGGAAATCGGCGGGCCGGTGGTGGTCAAGCCGCGCGACGGCAACCAGGGCAAGGGGGTGGCGGTAAACCTCCAGGGGCGCAGCCAGGTTTTTGCAGCCTTCGAGGCGGCGTCCGACATTTGCTCCGAGGTCATCGTCGAGCGGTATTTTCCCGGCCATGATTTCCGCTTGCTGGTGGTGGGCGACAAGCTGGTTGCGGCGGCGCGGCGCGATCCGCCACAGGTCATCGGCGACGGCCGGCACACCATTGCGCAATTGGTCGAGGCCATCAATGCCGACCCCGCGCGCGGCGAAGGCCATGGCACGTCTCTGACCAAGATCCGCATACACGACGACATTGCCGTGGCCACCATGGCCAAGCAAGGCTACGACGCGCACTCCATTCCCCAGAACGGCGTGCTGGTGGCGCTGCGCAATAATGCCAACCTGAGCACCGGCGGCACCGCCACCGATGTCACCGACCACGTTCATCCCGACCTGGCGGCCGTGGCCGTGGCGGCGGCGCAAATGGTGGGCCTGGATATCTGCGGCATCGACCTGGTAAGCGAAAGCGTCTATGAACCGTTGTCTCCCGGCAAAGGCTGCATTGTGGAAGTCAATGCGGCGCCGGGGCTGCGCATGCATCTGAGCCCTTCGTTCGGCAAGGGCCGGGCGGTGGGCGAGGCCATCATCGCCAATATGTTCCCCGAGGGGGAAAACGGCCGTATTCCGTTGGTGGCGATTGCCGGCACCAACGGCAAGACCACCACCACCCGGCTCATTGCGCACTTGCTGGCCGGTACCGGCCTGCGTGTCGGCATGACCAATTCCGACGGGGTGTACATAAACGGCCGGTGCATCGATACCGGCGACTGCAGCGGCCCGCGCAGCGCGCGCAATGTGCTGATGCACCCCGAGGTGGATGCGGCGGTGCTCGAGACCGCGCGCGGCGGCATCCTGCGTGAAGGCTTGGGGTTCGACCGCTGCAATGTGGCGGTCGTCACCAACGTCGGCATGGGCGACCACCTGGGCCTCAACTACATCAGCACGGTGGAGGACCTGGCCATCGTCAAGCGGGTCATTGTCGAAAACGTGGCGCCGGACGGCATGGCCGTGCTGAATGCGGCCGATCCCTATGTGGCGGCCATGGCCGAAAACTGTCCCGGCTCCGTGACTTTCTTTGCGGCCGACGGCAACCATCCTGTGCTGGCCACCCATCGCGCGCAAGGCGGGCGTGCCGTATTCGTCGAGGCTGGCGACATCGTGCTCGCCGAAGGCGGCAATATGCTGCGCCTGCCGCTGAAGAACATTCCGCTGACTCGTGCGGGTACTCTGGGCTTCCAGGTGGAGAACGCCATGGCCGCGGCGGCGGCTGTCTGGGCGCTGGGCCTGGAGGGCGCCTCCATGCAGGCCGGCCTGTCGTCCTTCGTCAGCGACGCCAGCACGGCGCCCGGGCGCTTCAATATGTTCTCGTACAAGGGCGCGACGCTGATCGCCGACTACGGTCACAACCCCGACGCCATCCAGGCTTTGGTGGATGCGGTGGAAAGCCTGCCTGCCAGGCGGCGCAGCGTGGTGATAAGCGGGGCGGGCGATCGCCGCGACATCGATATCCGCCGCCAGACCGAGATTCTGGGCGAAGCCTTCGACGACGTCATCCTGTACGAGGATCAGTGCCAGCGTGGCCGGGAGGACGGCGAAGTGCTGGCCCTGCTGAAGCAGGGCCTGGCCAATGCCGGCCGGGCCAGGCACATACAGGAAATCCATGGCGAGTTCCTGGCCATCGATACCGCGCTGGAAAGGCTGGCCGACGGCGACCTGTGCCTGATCCTCATCGACCAGGTCGAGGCCGCGCTCGAGCACATCGCCAAGCGGGTCGACGAAACCACCTCGCAAGCGGCATAACGCTTCGCAAGAGGGCGGCAGGCGGGCGCAAGCTGGCGCCTGCGGGTTCCCGTTCTTTTTTGCTATTCTTTGATCCATGACCTCAATGCGGCGGAACATGGCGTTCCGCCGCGGGGGCCTTCCGCGTTCCATTTTCAGAAATGCTGGAAGCCCGGCAATCACAGGAGACAAGATCATGAAGCAATTGTTTTTGGCGGGCGCGCTGGCCGCGCTGCTGATGGGCACGGCGCATGCCGACGATGCGCTCAAGGCGGCCATCGCCAGCAGCCAGCGCACGCCGGCCTATGTGCAGCGCGACGCCGCGCGCCATCCCTACGAAACGCTGATGTTCTTCGGCATCAAGCCCACCATGACAGTGGTCGAGCTGTCGCCCGGCGGCGGCTGGTATACCGAAATCCTGGCCCCGTATTTGCGCGACAAGGGCAAGTACATTGCGGGTTCGTATTCGCCTGATTCGTCCGACGAGCACCTGCGCGGCTATGCGCGCAGCTTTCGCAGCAAGATGGCCGCGAATCCGGCGCTTTTCGGCAAGGTCGACGTCGAGGTCTTCGAGCCGCCCCAGCATCTGAATTATGCGCCCGCCGGCAGCGTCGACATGGTGCTGACCTTCCGCAACATCCACAACTGGATCGCGCAGGGCGACGACAATGCGAAGAAGGTTTTCAAAAGCGCCTACGATGTCCTGAAGCACGGCGGCGTGCTGGGCGTGGCCGAGCATCGGCTGCCTGCCGGCATGAAGCAGGATTCGAAAGCCAGCACTGGCTACGTGCATGAGGCCTACGTCATCAAGCTGGCCGAAAGCGTGGGCTTCAAGCTGGACGCCAAATCGGAAATCAATGCCAATCCCAAGGATACGGCCGATCATCCCAACGGAGTCTGGGCATTGCCGCCCACCTATCGCAACAAGGATGCCGACCGCGCCAAGTACCAGGCCATCGGCGAAAGCGACCGCATGACATTGCGGTTTGTTAAGCCGTAAACTAGAGGGCAGCGCCGTTTCCTGTTGTGTTTTCAAGTTTGTGGGCAGCGGCGGCGCCGGCCCCGCGTATGGCGTGGCGGCCGGCAACGATGGAGCGCCACAATGGAAAATCTGGATCTTGTTGTCTTGAGAACTTTGCGCGATTGGCGGCGGGCCGGCAAGCGCGCGCTTTTGGCGACGGTTGTGCGCACCTGGGGTTCGTCGCCGCGGCCCATCGGCTCCATCATGGCCTTGTGCGAAGACGGCACCGTCGTGGGTTCGGTTTCGGGCGGCTGTATCGAAGACGATCTTATCTACCGCTATTCGCAAGCCTATTCGGGCGCGGAAAACCCCTCCAAAATGCCCACGGGCGCGCCGTCTTTCTTGCGGTACGGCATCAAGGCCGACGAAGCCCACCGGTTCGGTCTGCCCTGTGGCGGAACGCTGGAACTGCTTATCGAATACGACTCCGATGCGCAGGCCCTGGCGCAACTGGTGACGGAACTCGAGGCCGGCAAGCTGATGCGGCGCATTGTGCGCTTGTCCGACGGCAGCGTGTCCCAAGAGCCCACCGGCCAGCCTTCCGAGCTTTCCGTGTCGGAAACCGAACTGATCAATACCTTCGGCCCCGAGTACCGCATGCTGCTGATCGGCGCGGGGCAATTGACCGAATACCTGGCCACCATGGCCTTGTTCAACGGCTTTACCGTTACGGTGTGCGATCCGCGCGAAGAATACCGCGCCAGCTGGTCGGTGGCGGGGGCAAGCGTGGTGTCGGAAATGCCCGATGACGTCGTGCGTGAGTTCAAGGCCGACCGGCGCAGCTGCATCATCGCCCTTACCCACGACCCGAAGCTGGACGACCTGGCCCTGCTCGAGGCGCTGGAAACCGAGGCCTTCTACGTGGGCGCCATCGGCTCGCGCAGCAACAACGCCCTGCGGCGCGAACGGCTCATCGAGTACTTCGACCAGACCGAAGCGTCTCTGGCGCGCCTGCGCGGTCCCATCGGCATCTACATAGGCAGCAAGACACCCTCTGAAATTGCGGTAAGCATCATGGCCGAAGTGCTGGCGGTCAAGAACGGCGTAACTCTGCCGCGCGACCTCGATGTGGCCCAGGCCAAGAACAGCGGCGGCATTCCTTCTTCGGGCGCGGATCAAGTGTGCGCCATTTAGCGGCCGTGCCGCAAGCCGGTGCAAACGCGTCGTATTTTTATAGTGGGCACTAAAAAAATAACATTTCGCCCCAAATTTTGCACGGTTTCAGTGCAGGCCGTTCAGGCTCTCCGTAGGCCTAGGGTAACTACTTAGCAGTCACGGCTGGCCATGCCTGTTACAGCGGAAAAGCCCGTCTTTATTGAGCTTTCATCGCTTTAGATTTCAAGTTGTTACATCAGTCCCCGGAAAAATATTTGGGTTCCGGGAGAACCCACATTGCGCATGGTGGAATTTTCCCTTAGTATTTTTTAGCGTTCACTACATACTATTGTAGTCGTCACTACATTTATTCCGGGGCCTTGCGGGTCCGGGCCAAGTATCCACAAGGCCAGCGTTGCCGATGCCGGCCAGTCTCGAGCCAGGAGTGCAGTATGAAATACTTGAAGCAAATGACCGTCGCGGTGGCGATGGCGATGACAGCAGGGTTCTGTGCCAATACCGCCCTGGCGGAATCGAAAGACACCATTCTTATCGGCGAGCTGAACAGCTATAAAACCTTGCCGGCCAACCTTGGGCCGTACAAGAAGGGCTGGGAGCTGGCGCAAGAGCAGATCAACGCCGCCGGCGGCGTGCTGGGCAAGAAGCTGAACACCATTTTCCGCGACGACAACGCCAATGCCGGCGATGCCGTGCGCATCGCCGAAGAGCTGATCTCGCGCGACAAGGTCGACGTGCTGGCCGGCGTCACGCTGTCGCACGTCGGCCTGGCCGTGGCCGACTTCGCCAAGCAGCGCAAAGTGTTCTTCCTGGCGTCGGGGCCGCTAAGCGACAAGGTTGTCTGGCAGGACGGCAATCGCTATACGTATCGCCTGCGCGCCGGCACGCATGCCCTGGCCGCGTCGGTGGCGCCGGCCGCCGCCAAAATGAACAAAAAACGCTGGGCGCTTATCTACCCCAATTACGAATACGGCCAGGCTGCCGTGGCCGCCTTCAAGGCCGAGCTCAAGAAACTGCAGCCAGATGTCGAGTTCGTCGCCGAGCAGGCCACGCCTTTCGGCAAGCTCGATGCCGGCCCCGTGGTGCAAGCCCTGGAAGACGCCAAGCCCGACGCTATTTTCAATGTGCTGTTCGGGCCCGACCTGACCAAGTTCGCCCGCGAAGGCAAGACCCGAGGCCTGTTCAAGAACCGCGAGGTGGTCAGCTTGTTGACCGGCGAGCCCGAGTACCTGGATCCGTTGCGCGGCGATGCCCCCGATGGCTGGTTCGTAACCGGCTATCCCTACACGAACATCGATATCCCCGAGCACAAGGCGTTCATCGAAGCCTATGAAAAGAAATACCACGATTATCCGCGCTTGAATTCGGTCATCGGCTACGCCACCGTTCAGGCGCTGGCCGCCGGCATCACCAAGGCCGGCTCCACCGACACCGAAGCCATGATCAAGGCGTTCAAAGGCCTGCAGTTTGAAACCCCGTTCGGCAAGATGCATTTCCGTCCCATCGACAATCAGGCGACCTGGGGCATACATGTGGGCCGCCTGGTGGTGAAGGACGGCAAGGGCGCGATGCCCAATGGTGAATACATCGACGGCGAGAAGCTGCAGCCCAGCGACGAAGAAGTTCGCCAGATGCGCAAGGCCGATTAGCAGCCGTGAAGCAGCACAAAGCCCCGCATTGCCAATGCGGGCATTTCCTGAATTGAATAGTGGCGGACAGTATGGATTTCTCGGGCTTTATCGTACAGCTGCTCAACGGCTTGGCCGGCGCGTCGTCGCTGTTCATGGTGGCGGCCGGCCTGTCGTTGATCTTCGGCGTGACGCGCATCGTAAATTTCGCCCATGGCTCGTTCTATATGGTCGGCATTTACGTGGCGTATTCGCTGGTCATCACGCTGGAAAACTCCATTGGCTTCTGGCCGGCCATTGTATTGGCCGCCGTGGCGGTGGGCATACTCGGGGGCCTGATCGAAATGGTGCTGTTGCGCCGCATCTATCATGCGCCCGAGCTGTTCCAGCTGCTGGCCACGTTTGCCGTGGCCCTGGTGCTGCGCGATGCCGTGCTTTGGTATTGGGGGCCGGAGGAACTGCTTGGGCCCAGGGCGCCTGGCCTCGAGGGCGCGATTTCGATCTTCGGCCGGCTGTTCCCCACCTACGACCTGTTCCTGATCGCCATCGGGCCGGTGGTGCTGGGCCTGCTGTGGCTGCTGCTTACCAAGACGCATTGGGGCACACTGGTGCGGGCGGCAACGCAAGACCGCGGCATGGTCAGCGCGCTGGGCATCAACCAGGCCTGGCTGTTCACTGCCGTGTTTGCCTTGGGCGCGCTGCTGGCGGCATTCGGCGGGGCGCTGCAGCTGCCGCGCGAACCGGCCAACCTGGAAATGGACATCCAGATCATCGGCGCCGCATTCGTGATCGTGGTGGTGGGCGGCATGGGCTCCATTACCGGCGCCTACGTTGCGGCCCTGCTCATTGCCGAGCTCAAGGCGGTTTGCGTCTGGCTGGGCGTGGTCGAGATCCTCGGGTTCAGTATCTCGTTCACCAAGCTTACGCTGGTGGTGGAATTCCTGGTCATGGCGGTGGTGCTCATCATCCGGCCCTGGGGCTTGTTCGGCAAGGCCCAGGCAGTGCGGCACAATGCTTCCGACGGCGAAGAGCCCCTGCGTCCGGCCAGCAGGCGGTTCAAGCTGGGCGCGGCGGCCTGTGTGCTGCTGTTGCTGGCCATGCCGGCCTTTACCGTGCAGATGCCCTACATTACCGTGCTGTTCATCGACCTTCTGGTGGCCGTGTTGTTCGCGGTAAGCCTGCACTTCATCATGGGGCCGGGTGGCATGCATTCGTTCGGTCATGCCGCTTATTTCGGCCTGGGCGCCTATGCGGCGGCCCTGCTGGTGAAATCGCTGGGCATGCCCATGGAGCTCACCTTCATCGTCGCGCCGCTGGTGGCGGGCGTCGGAGCCCTGGTATACGGCTGGTTCTGCGTGCGGCTGTCGGGCGTGTACCTGGCCATGCTGACCCTTGCCGTGGCGCAAATAACATGGGCCATCTGCTATCAGTGGGACGACTTCACCGGCGGCAGCAACGGCATGACCGGAGTCTGGCCCGCGGCCTGGCTGTCCAATAAAACCGTTTATTACTACCTGACCCTGGTGCTGGTGGTGGGGGCCGCATTGTGGCTGCGCCGCATCCTGTTTTCGCCGTTCGGCTACGCCATGCGGGCGGGGCGCGACTCTTTCCTGCGCGCCGACGCCATCGGCATCAACGTCAAGCGCATTCATTGGTACGGCTTTGTCATCGCCGGCATTGCGGCGGGGCTGGCGGGCACCCTGTTCGCCTTTTCCAAGGGCAGCATCGCGCCCGAAACCTTGCACGTGAACAAGTCCATCGACGGCCTGGTCATGGTGCTGCTGGGCGGCATGCAAACCCTGGTGGGGCCCATAGTCGGCGCGGTTTCGTTCACCTGGCTGCATGACATCGTGGCGCGCAATACCGATTACTGGCGGGCCATGCTGGGCGGAATCATTCTGCTGCTGGTGCTGCTGTTCCCCCAAGGCATTGCCGGCACCCTGAAGCTGCTGTGCGAAAACCTCAGTGCCAGGGCCAAAGGCCGCACGGGAAGCGGCGGCGCCAGCCAGGCGCGTGGCCACGAACCGGCCGATGGGCGGGAACAGGCCGGCGCGGCGCGCACCCAGGCCATGGAGCGCGTCCGCATCGATCGCATTCAAGTCAAGGAGGCGCAGCCATGAGCTTGCTGAAAGTATCGGGCCTGGGCAAGTCCTTCGGCGGCGTTCGGGCCGTGGACGGCATCAATTTCGAGCTGCCGGCCGGCGAGCTCCTGGCTCTTATCGGGCCCAACGGCGCGGGCAAGTCCACGACCTTCAACATGGTCAATGGCCAGCTCAAGGCCGACAGCGGCTCCATCAAGCTGGGCAGCCACGAACTGGTGGGCCTGCCCCCGCGCAGCATCTGGAAGCTGGGCGTGGGCCGCACCTTTCAAATCGCCGAGACCTTCGCGTCGTTGACGGCGATAGAAAACGTGCAGATGGCCTTGCTGTCGGCCGACAACAAGCTGTTGTCCACCTGGCGCCGCGCGGCCGCCTACAAGCGGGACGAGGCCATGGACTTGCTGGACCAGGTGGGCATGGCGGCCCAGGCCGACCGGCCTTGCAGCGTGCTGGCCTACGGCGACGTAAAGCGCGTGGAACTGGCGATCGCCATCGCCAACAACCCCAAGCTGCTGCTCATGGACGAGCCCACCGCCGGCATGGCGCCCAAAGAACGCAACGACCTCATGGCCCTGACCAAGAAGCTGGTCATCGAGCGCGGCATGGCCGTGCTGTTCACCGAGCACAGCATGGACGTGGTGTTCGCCTACGCCGACCGCATGATCGTGCTGGCGCGCGGCCGCCTTATCGCCGAAGGCAAGCCGCTGGAACTGCGCGACCACCCCAAGGTGCAGGAAGTGTATTTCGGCACGGGCAAGACATTCGAAAAGAAAGCGGTAAAGGAGCCGGCATGACGACCCAGACCCTGCTTGAGGCAAAAGGGCTTGCCGCCTGGTACGGCGCGGCCCAGATCCTGTTCGACCTCGACCTGCACGTGCAGCGCGGCGAGGTCGTGGCTTTGATGGGGCGCAACGGCGCGGGTAAGTCCACCACGCTGAAAGCCCTGATGGGCATGCTGGACAAGCGGCGCGGCAGCATCTCCTTCCTGGGCAACGATATCTCGCGCAGCGAACCGCATCACGCGGCGCGCATGGGCCTGGCCTTCGTGCCCGAGGACCGCCGCGTCTTCACCGAGCTTACCGTCATGGAGAACCTGGCCGTGGGCCGCCAGCCCGCGCGCACCTGGTCCGACGGCACGGCGGCGCCGCAATGGACGCCCGAGCGCTTGTTCGATCTGTTTCCCAATCTGGGCGAAATGCCCCTGCGCCCCGGCGGGCGCATGAGCGGCGGCGAACAGCAAATGCTCACAGTGGCCCGGGCGCTTATGGGCAATCCATACCTGGTGCTGCTGGACGAGCCCTCCGAAGGCGTGGCTCCGCTTATTGTCGAGCAAATGGCCAACATGATCATCGAGCTCAAGCAGCAAGGTGTAAGCATCCTGCTTTCCGAGCAGAACATGCATTTTGCCGAGCTGGTCTCCGACAGGGCCTATGTGCTGGAAAAAGGCCAGATACGCTACCAGGCCTCCATGGAAGACCTGGCCGCCAACGACGAAGTCCGGCGCGCGTATCTAAGCGTGTAGCGTGTCGTTCGCCTGATCCGCATGCCCGACTGCGGAGTCTGAACTGGCCATGTGGCCGGCAGCGCGCTAGGAATCCGCGCCCAGCGATTTCAGCGGCGGCTCATCCGAGCGCAGCCAGCCGGTCAGGCTCCAGCGGGCCTGGCGGCATGGCAGGACCTCGTGCGGAATCAGGTCGCTGCGAAAAATCACCAGCCGCGCCGGCATGGGCAGTATGCGTTGCGTTTCGCGGTGGCCGTCGGGGTGGTACAGGCAAAGCTCGCCGCCGTCCAGCGGCTTCCAGTGCGGGTTCAAGTACAGGACAACGGAGATCTTCCGGTGTCCGGTGCCGTGGTGCTGGTCGATGTGCTTTTTGTAGCCGCGACCGGCTTCGTAGCGCGCAAAATGGAATTCCTGGCTGCGCAGGCCCAGGTAATACCTGGCGTTCAGTTCGTGGCGCAATTCCCGCATCCATGTAAAAAAGGGCTGGCCCGCATGCAGCGAGCCGGATTCGACCCAGCAGATCGAGTCTCCGCGGATGTCGGGCCTTTGCTGATGGCTTTGCCCCCGGCCTATGCCGGCCTCGTGGAAATGGCCTGCGTGCCATAGCTCCTGGCCCTGCTTGAGCAAGGCTGCGCGCCAGCTTGCGGGGACAAGGGTATCGCTGACGGCCCAGCCCTGCTCTTCAAGCGAATGGAACAGCGCATTGTGGGAACTCATGCGTTTGTGCCGCCTAAAGCCGAGATTTTGGCATAAAAACCGGCAACCCGCGCCAGGCCTCTTCAGTATGGGCAAGGCCTAGCAATATCCCTAGTTTCTTAATAATAGTTTAAGACTAAAATGATTCTCCCGCATTACGTCCCGGGACAAGGGATGGCCGCGGTCGTTGTTCAAATAAATAATCAAGCAGGAAGGTTTTATGGAAGATGCTGGCAATCAGCAGGAAGCACAGGCGCCGCTGGGCGCGGGCATGCGGGTCTACCGCGGCCTGATGATCGGGACGGGATTGATTGCGGCGGTGCTGTTCGGGGCCATGGCCCTGCTGGTGTGCGCCGACGTGCTGTTGCGCAACCTGGGCATTACAACGATTACCTGGTCGGTGGAAGTCACCGAATACATGCTCATGATCTCGGCCTTCCTGGCGTCGCCGTGGCTGGTCTATACCAACGACCACATCCGCGTCGATATCCTGGTGCGCGGCCTTACCGGCAAAACGAAATGGTGGTTCGACGTCATCGGCGAACTCATTTGCCTGGCCGTGTGCGCCATTCTGGCCGTGCAAAGCGTCTATAGCCTGTTCGACAGCATGCAGCAGGGCGGCATGGTGTTCAAGGTTCTTATCTTCCCCGAGTGGTGGCTGGCTCTTCCCATGACGATTTCGTTCATTCTGTTGACCGTGGAATTCGTGCGCCGGCTTGCGGTGGCTTTCAAGACCGAACACCTGGGGGCGGCGTAATGGAATGGCAATTGGCATTGAGCCTGTTATTGGGCGTGTTGTTCCTGCTTATGCTTATCGGTGTGCCGGTGGCGTTTGCTTTTCTGGGGGTCAACTTGCTGGGCGCCTGGGTCTTCATGGGTGGCGAAGCTGGCTTGGGCCAGTTGGTGCGCAACTCGATCATGTCGGTCAATAGTTTTTCGCTGACGCCCATCCCGCTGTTCATTCTTATGGGCGAGCTGTTGTTTCACAGCGGCCTGGCGTTTCGCGCCATTGCGTCCATCGAGCAGCTCATCGCCAAGCTGCCGGGCCGGCTTTCCATCGTGTCGATCGTGGGCGGCACTATTTTCGCCACCTTGTCGGGTTCGACCATCGCCAATACGGCCATGATGGGCGGCACCTTGCTGCCCGAAATGCTCAAGCGTGGCTACCAGCCCAAAATCGCCATGGGGCCCATCATGGCGGTGGGCGGCATTGCCATGCTGATTCCGCCATCCGCCCTGGCCGTCATGCTGGGCAGCCTGGCCGGCATTTCCATTTCGCAATTGCTTATCGGCGGCATCGTGCCAGGCCTGGTGCTGGCGGTGCTGTTCGTGGCCTACGTCATGATCCGCTGCACCGTGGAGCCTGGCCTTGCCCCGGCCTACGACCCCGAGCAGCGCAAGCACGGCTGGGAACGCTGGAAGCCCTTCGTGCGCGACGTCCTGCCCTTGTTCGGCATCTTCGTGGCGGTGGTGGGCAGCATGCTGGTGGGCTGGGCCTCGCCAACCGAGTCGGCCGCCATCGGCGCCGTGGCCTCGGTCATTGCCATGATCTGCTACCGCGCGTGCACGTGGCAGGCGCTGTACAAGGCGCTTATGGAAACCGCCCGCATCTCGGTCATCATCCTGTTCGTGCTGGTGGCTTCCACCACGTTCTCGCAGCTGCTTAGCTTTTCAGGGGCCACCACGGGCCTGTTGCAGATGATCGGCCAGTACCATCTTTCGCCCGTTTACCTGGTCATGGGCATGCTGGCCATTCTGCTGTTCCTGGGCTGCATCATCGATCAGGTCAGCATGATGATGATCACCCTGCCGTTCTTCATGCCCCTGGCCAACAGCGCGGGCATCGACCCCATCTGGCTGGGCGTCATGCTGCTGCTGGCCATGGAAATCGGCCTGCTCACGCCGCCTTTCGGCTTGCTGTGCATGGTCATGCAAAGCGTTGCGCCGGGCCATATCCGGCTTACGCAAATCTACGGCTCGGTCATGCCGTTCATCATTCTTGAAGTGCTGGTATTGGGGGCGCTTCTGTTCTTGCCGTGGCTGGCTACGGGGCTGCCACAGTTAATGGTTACACCATAAGGAGATACACCGATGAAGAAACAGTTCATGCTGGCGGGAGTTGCCGTCGCGCTGGGTTTTGCCAGCTTTGCGGCGCAGAGCGCCGAAGTCACGCTCAAGGCCGTCAGCGCCTTTGCCAAAGACTCGTTCTTCGATCGCACTTTCGAGGCTTTCGTCAAGAAGGTCAATGCGGAAGGCAAGGGCGTCCTGCAAATCAACCTGCTGGGCGGTCCCGAAACCATGCCTCCGTTCGAAATCGGCAACGCCGTGCGCTCGGGCGTGGTGGACCTGGCCAGCACCACCGGCGTGTTCCATGCCAACCTGGTGCCCGAGGCGCTGGCTTTGAGCTTTACCTCGGTGCCCATGGCCGAGCTGCGTAAAAATGGCGGCTACGAGCTCATGGATAAAATCCATCGCGAAAAAGCCAATATGGTGTGGCTGGGCCGCGAAACCGAAGGCCTCAAGTATCACATCTACACCAATAAAAAGCCGGTCGACGATTCGTTCAGCGGCATGAAGCTGCGCAGCGTTCCGGTGTACCGCGGGTTCTTCCAGTCGTTGGGCGCCTTGCCGCTGCAAGTGCCGCCCGGCGAAGTCTACACCGCGCTCGAGCGCGGCGTGGTCGACGGCTATGGCTGGCCCAGCGTGGGTATTTTCGATCTGGGCTGGCAGGAAAAAACCAAGTATCGCATCGACCCCGGTTTCTATAACGTCGAGGTCAGCCTGTTCATGAACCAGGACAAATGGAAGAAGCTCGACGACCAGCAGCGCGCCTTCCTGCAGAAGCAGGTGGCCGAGGTCGAAGCCAACTTCGCCCACGACCAGGAACTGGCCGCCGAGGAAAAGAAAAAGCTCATCGCAGCCGGCATCCAGATCATCGACCTGCCACCCGAGCAGGCCAAGGCTTTCGAAGCCAAGGCCGACGCCAGCGCCTGGAAGGTCATCGACCAGACCAGCCCCAAATATGCAGCCCAGCTAAGAAAGCTGTTCGGCGGCGAAGGCAAGTAGCCAGCTATTTTTCTTGCTGTACAAAGCCCGGCAGGCGTTTTACGCTATAGCCGGGTTTTGTTGTTTATGATGCTGCTTTTTCCCGGCAAACGGAGGGGCGCATGACAACCGGTGAAATTATCGTTGTACTGTTGCTGGTATTGGGGCTGGCCTGTTCCCTGACCTTGCTGTTCTGGCTGCGCAGGCTGATCCGGCGCAATAAGTAGTACCCCCACGCTTCGCCGCTGACGCGGCTTGCTGCCCCCCGAGGGGACGCTTTTTGCCTTGGGGCGGCCCGGCGGGAGGAAAGGCCCCCACGCTGCGCCGCTAACTGAAGCTATGCGGCAGCAGGAACATGAAGGCCGCCACGGCTGTCGGCAGCAGCGCCGACAGCAGCAGCTTCATGGGCGAAATCGCGCCGTCCGGGAAAAAGTTCTTCAGAATCGAGAATCCGGCCGGATTGGGCGCGTTGGCAATCACGGTAAGGCCGCCGCCGGTAACCGCGCCGGCCACCAGCATATAGCGCCACAAGTCGCTGGTGCCTTCCACCAGCGACCCCAGGTACGTGAGGGCCGCGTTGTCGGTCACTGCGGTAAGCGCCGTTGCGCCCCAATACAGCACGATCGGCTCCAGCCCGCCAAGCAGGTCCTGCAGCCACCATTTCTGCATGCCGCCCAGCACCACCAGCCCCGCCAGGAAAAAGCCCACCATCAGCCCCTCGCGGATCAGCAGGGGGTTCTGGTGGCGCGCGTAGGCATGGGCATAGCCGATGAACATCAGCAAAATGGCCAGGAATACCACCGGGTGGTGCGCGCCCAGCACGATGCCCGACAAGCAGAGCAGGTGGATGAGGATGACGATCGGGGGAACGCGCGGGCGCGTGTCGGGCTCGGCGCCGCCAATTTGCCCGCTCAGCAGATATTTGCGGCACACCAGCGTCAGCACGCCGGCGTTGATGAACACCGCAACTGCGGCGCGCCAGCCGAAATGGGTGGACATGAAGGCCGTATCCCAGCCAAAGGTGTGGGCCACCATGAGCACCGGCGGGGCGGCGTAGGCGGTAAGCACGCCGCCTATGGAAACGTTGACGAACAGCACGCCCAGCGTCATGTACTTGAAGCCGGCCTGGCCCGGCCGGCGGAAGTAGGCATCGCGCAGCATGAGGGCCGCCAGGGTCATGGCGGCCGGTTCGGTGATGAAGGAGCCGGCCAGCGGCACGATGGAAAGCGTGATGAAGAACGTGGCCAGTTCCTGGCGCAAGGGCGTAATGCGGGCGAGCACGCGCACGACGGCGTTCACCAGCTCGATGATGGGCCGGCTGGCCGATACCACCATGATGGCGAAGACAAAGGCGGGCTCTGTGAAGTTGCGGCTGTCCAGGTAGCTTACCGCGCTGTCCGTGCCCGCAAGCAGCGCCATGATGATAACCAGGACGAAGGCCCAGACGCCGAACACGGCTTCCACCTCGGCCAGCATGTGCCATAGGCCAGCGTGGGGACCGTTGCGATTGGCCAGGCGGGCGAAGACCGGCACGGAAAACGTGTGGACGATGGCGATGACGAAGAGCGCGGTGGCGACGACCTCGATGAAGCTGGGCATGTGGTTGACCTTGGTGCTTTATTGGTTATGGCGTTCCGCTCTTGCGTGGCGATGCAAAAGCCGTTCTATTCTATGGCCTGTTCGTGCCAAAAGAGAAGCCGCGCGAACACGGCGCTAAATCAGGCTGCCCGCCAGCGCTGCAACAATGAGCAGGACGCCGACTTGCATATTGGCGCGGAACAGCATGAAATTGCGATCCGGCCGTTCAAGGCTGAACACGCTCATTTGCCAGACAAAGTGGCCGGCGATGACGGCGATTACCGCAAAGTAGGCCCAGCCCATGCCGATGGCCGCGCCGCCGTAGACCCAAAGGGCGATGGTGGCCGTATAGAAGCCGCTGATCCAGGCCTTGCCGTTCTGGGCGAAGCGCATGGCGGTGGAGCGCACGCCGAGGCGCAGGTCGTCCTGCACGTCGACGTAGGCGTAGATGGAGTCGTACCCCACTTGCCACAGCACGGCGCCCACCCACATGGCCACGGCGGCCAATGGCACGGTGTTCTGCGTGTCGGACCAGGCCATCAGCATGCCCCAGTTGAAGCCGATGCCAAGCACCACTTGCGGCCAGTAGGTAAAGCGTTTGCATAGCGGGTAGATGATGACGATGGGCACCAGCAGCACGGCCAGCCAGCGGCTGTATTCGTTGATGGCGAACAGCAGCAGGCCGCACACGAAGAACTGGCCCAGCAGGAAATACAGGGCGTTCTTCAGGGTGAGCTGGCCGCTGGTAAGAGGGCGAAAGCGCGTGCGCTCTACCTTGCTGTCGATGTCGCGGTCGAAGATGTCGTTGAGCGTGCAGCCCACGCCGCGCATCAGCAGGGCGCCCACCGAGAAAACAATCAGTCGGAACAGAGTGGGCCAGCCGTCGGCGGCCTGCACCAGCGCGGCAAGGCATGGCAGCAGCGTAAGCCAGGTTCCCACCGGGCGATCCAGCCGGCACAGCCTGGCATAAGGCCCCCACGACCGTGGCAGCCAGCGCTCGACCCAGTCGTCGGGCCGCATGTCTGAAAGGTCGGAGCTGTGGGCGCGCTGGGCGTAGTCCGGGGTGTCCGGCGGCCCGGGATGATCCGGGCTGTTCTTCGGGTCGGGCTCGCCGGGGGCGGGAGTATTGCCGGGTGGCAACGGCGTATTCACGGCTGTCCTCGCTTGCGGTGTGGGCAAGCCGCCATTTTAGGCGGCTTTCAGGCCCGTACCGCTTTCGGCGATGAGGCGGCCGAGGGTGGCAATGCCTTCGCGGATCTTTTCCTCGGGCACGGTCACGAAGCTGAGGCGCAAGGTATTGGTTTGCGGCGTAACGCCGGCATAGAAAGGCTCGCCGGGCACGAAGGCCACCTTGTTTTGGATGGCGCGCTGCAGCAGCTCGTTGGAATCGATGTGGCCGGGCAAGGTGACCCACAGGAACATGCCGCCTTCGGGTTTCGTCCAGGTGACGTCCGAGGGGAAGAACTCTTGCATGGCCGTGAGCATGTAGCCGCACTGCTGCTTGTACAGCTCGCGCACGGCGGGCAGGTGGGTTTTCAGGAAGCCGCTCTTGATGGTTTCGTACACGGCCATCTGGGTCAGCGTTGCGGTGTGCAGGTCGGTGGCCTGCTTGATTTGCACCAGCTTGGCGATGATGGGCCGCGGCGCCACAATGTAGCCCAGGCGCAGCCCCGGAGCCAGCACCTTCGAGAACGTGCCCAGCCGGATGACGGTGGCGCCGGCGGCACGGCCCAGGCCAAGCAGGCCTGGCAGGTCTTCGCCGGCATAACGCAGGTCGCCGTAGGGGTCGTCTTCGATGATGGGCACATTGGCTTGCGCGCAGCGCTGCACCAGTGCCTTGCGGCGTTCCAGGTTCAGCGTGGTGCCGGTTGGGTTCTGGAAGTTCGGCAGGGCGTAGATGAAGCGCGCGTCCTGGACGCGCTCGTCGGTCAGGCCTTTGGGGATCAACCCGCCCAGGTCGGTGGGCACGGCCTGGTAGGCGGGTTCGAACAGGGAAAAGGACTGCAGCGCGCCCAGGTAGCTGGGCGATTCGACCAGAACCTTGCTGCCCGGATCGATGAACAGCTTGCCCAGCATGTCCAGCGCCTGCTGCGAACCCGAGACGATAAGCACTTCTTCAGGAGAGACATCGTTGGCGCCGACCCGCGCGAGGTCTTGCGCCACCCAGGCCCGCAAGGGCGCGTAGCCTTCGGTGGGCCCGTATTGCAATGCGGACCGCCCGTTTTGCCGCAGGACGTTGTCGAAGGCGGTGTTGATGGCGTCTACCGGAAACCCTTTCGGTGCGGGCAGCCCGCCCGCGAATGAAATAATTTCAGGCCGTTCGGTGACTTTCAGAATCTCGCGGATGGCCGAGCTGGTGATTTTTTGCGCGCGTTGCGAAAAGGTGTAGGGTTGGGGGGTAACGCTCATGTTGCCTGTTCCTGAAAAAGAGCAATAACCGCTTAGAATACTGCAACTGATCCTAAAATGCTTGACCAGAGCGTAACCCGCAGGCCAGCCAGGCCGGGTGGAGCAGCGTGGGGCCTTTTTTGCCGCCGGGCCGCCCCAAGGCAAAAAGCGCCCCCCTGGGGGGCAGCAAGCTGCGTAGCGGCGCGGCGTGGGGGCCTTTTTTGCCGCCGGGCCGCCCCAAGGCAAAAAGCGCCCCCTTGGGGGGCAGCAAGCTGCGTAGCAGCGCGGCGTGGGGGCCTTTTTTGCCGCCGGGCCGCCCCAAGGCAAAAAGCGCCCCCCTGGGGGGGCAGCAAGCCGCGCTAGCGGTGCAGCGTGGGGGCCTATCCCACGCCTATCCCGCTTGTTTTGCTCCGATCCGCCCGCATATACAGGGTGGCAAACCCCCGTCGCCGGGGGCGATGCCGGGATCCGGGGCTGCCGGGCCAGGCTTCCTGGTGGGTAAATATTGCCAAAAACGGCTAAAATCACGCGTTGGCAAGATGTTTTTCAGGCTTGGCCGGCTGGTTTGCGGCGGTTTCGCAGCGGCCCGAATTTTGCCGCGCGCACTGCTACCCACGATGCGCTGGCGGCGGCCTGGAGTCAGGCCAACTTTCTTGGGATTTTCTCGTGCCTATTTATGCTTATCGATGCAGTGCTTGCGGACATGCGCAAGACGTACTGCAGAAAATGTCCGACCCTGTTTTAACGGTTTGCCCCGAATGCGGGCAAAGCACGTACCAAAAACAGGTTACCGCGGCCGGCTTCCAGCTCAAGGGCTCGGGCTGGTACGTTACCGATTTTCGCGGCAAGGGCGGCTCGTCCACGGGTGCCGGCGCTTCGTCGAGCCCCAGCTCTGACTCGGGTTCGGGCTCCAGTTCAGGTTCGGCGTCGTCGGACTCGGGCACTGCTTCCAGCGCCCCCGCCGCCCCGCCGCCGTCGCCCACGTAAGGCATGCATGCGTATTCTTAAGCGCTACTTCATCACCGGCCTGCTGATCTGGATTCCCCTGGTCATCACGGTCTGGGTCATTACGCTGGTCATTCACACGCTGGAAAGCGTGGTGCCGGCGTTTTTGTCGTCGCAGTCGCTGTTTGGCGTGCAGATTCCCGGCTTCCAGGTGGTGTTGGTACTGCTGGTGGTGTTCTTCAGCGGCCTGTTCGGCGCCAACTTCATCGGCCGTACCCTGCTCGAGCGCTGGGAGCACCTGCTGGGCCGCATTCCCTTGGTGCGTTCCATCTACAACTCGGTCAAGCAGGTCAGCGACACCGTGCTGTCGCCCAACGGCCAGGCGTTCCGCGATGCGGTGCTGGTGCAGTATCCGCGCCACGGGTCCTGGACCATCGCCTTTCTTACCGGCGTGCCCAGCGGCGAGGTTGCCGAAAAGCTCGATGGCGATTATGTCAGCGTGTATGTGCCCACCACGCCCAACCCCACGTCGGGCTTTTTCCTGATGATGCCGCGCAGCGAAGTGCAGGTGCTGGACATCAGCGTCGACGCCGCCTTGAAGTACATCGTGTCCATGGGGGTCGTGGCGCCTCCGGCCGCCTTGCCGGCCGATTCGGGCGACGACCCGGGGTCCGCGCCCCTGGCCGGCGCCAACCCGCCCGTCAATGTTGCCGACGGCCCGGATTCCGCTTCCGGCGCCGGGCAGTCCTGAAATTTCAAATCAAGTTCTTTATACGGAGTATTCGTTCATGCGTACCTGCTACACCGGCGAGGTCAGTCGAGACCACCTAGGCCAGACAGTCACTTTGTTTGGCTGGGTTCATCGTCGTCGCGACCACGGAGGCGTGATCTTCATCGATTTGCGCGACCGTGCCGGTCTGGCGCAAATCGTCGTGGACCCCGACAATGTCGACGCCTTTGCCATCGCCGAGCGCATCCGCAATGAGTTCTGCGTGCGCATGACCGGCCTGGTGCGGCTGCGTCCCGAAGGCACCAACAATGCCGAGCTGGCCTCGGGCGAAATCGAAATCCTGTGCCGCGAAATCGAAATCCTCAATCCTTCGGTGACCCCGCCGTTCCAGCTGGACGACGACAACCTGTCGGAAACCACGCGCCTGACGCACCGCGTCCTGGACTTGCGCCGTCCGCAGATGCAGCGCAACCTCATGTTGCGCTACCGCGTATCGATCGAGGTGCGCAAATACCTGGACAACCTGGGCTTCGTCGATATCGAAACCCCCATGCTCACCAAGAGCACGCCGGAAGGCGCGCGCGACTACCTGGTCCCTTCGCGCGTCAATCCGGGCGAGTTCTTCGCCTTGCCACAGTCCCCCCAGCTGTTCAAGCAAATGCTGATGGTGGCTGGGTTCGACCGCTACTACCAAATCACCAAGTGCTTCCGCGATGAAGACCTGCGCGCCGACCGCCAGCCCGAATTCACGCAGATCGATTGCGAAACCTCGTTCCTGAACGAGCAGGAAATCCGCGACATCTTCGAAGGCATGCTGCGCCATGTGTTCAGCACCGTTCAGGACGTGCAATTGCCCGCCGAGTTTCCCTCCATGACCTGGGAAGAGGCCATGCGCCGTTTCGGTTCCGACAAGCCCGACCTGCGCGTCAAGCTGGAGTTCGTCGATATTTCCGACCTCATGGCCGATGTCGACTTCAAGGTGTTCTCGGCGCCGGCCAACGATGCGGGCAGCCGCGTCGTGGCCTTGCGTGTGCCTGGCGGCGGCTCCATGCCGCGCAGCGAAATCGATGCCTACACCAAGTTCGTGGGCATATACGGCGCCAAGGGCCTGGCCTACATCAAGGTCAACGATGCCGCCTCCGTTCCCGAAGGCCTGCAGTCGCCCATCGTCAAGAACATCCACAACACCGCGCTGACCAAGCTCATCGAGCGCACCGGCGCGCAAAGCGGCGACCTCATCTTCTTCGGCGCCGACAAGATCAAGGTGGTCAACGACGCCATGGGCGCGCTGCGGGTCAAGATCGGCCATAGCGAGTTCGGCAAAGAGCACGGCCTTTTCGAGCCCGGCTGGAAGCCCTTGTGGGTGGTGGATTTCCCCATGTTCGAATACGACCAGGGCGAAGGGCGCTACACGGCCGCCCACCATCCGTTCACCAGCCCCAAGGACGGCCACGAGGAATTCCTCGAAAGCGATCCTGCCAAAGCGCTGGCCAAGGCGTACGATATAGTCTTGAACGGTTGGGAAATCGGTGGCGGCTCGGTGCGTATCCATCGCGCCGAGATCCAAAGCAAGGTGTTCCAGGCGCTTAACATCGGCGCCGAAGAGGCCGCCGAGAAGTTCGGCTTCCTGCTCGACGCCCTGCAATATGGCGCGCCTCCGCATGGCGGCATCGCGTTCGGGCTCGACCGTCTGGTCACCATGATGACCGGCGCCGAATCCATTCGCGACGTCATTGCCTTCCCCAAGACGCAGCGCGCGCAAGACCTGCTGACGCATGCGCCTTCGCCCGTCGATGAAAAGCAGTTGCGCGAATTGCACATCCGCTTGCGCAACACCGAGGTAAAGTAAGACTCAAGAGGCCGGCTCGTGTCAGTCCTGCGGATTGTCAGCTACAACATCCATAAAGGCCGTTCGGCCATGGGGGTGCGCGAGTCGTTGTCCGAGCTGCGCCTGGGGCTGTATGGCCTGCGCCCCGACCTGCTTTTCCTGCAAGAAGTCCAGGGGCGCAACGAGCGCGAAAGCATATTGGATGCCCAGCACGAGTCGCTGGGCGCCGCGCTGAACATGGACGTTTGCTACGGCTGCAACGCCGTGCGCGCCGACACCGACCACGGCAATGCGCTGCTTTCGCGGTTTCCCGTGCTGGGCTTTGAAAACCAGGACATCTCCGATCATCGGCTGGAGCAGCGCGGCCTGCTGCATGCCACTATTCTGGTCGACGAAACCCCGGTGCATTGCATTGTCGTGCATCTGGGCCTGTTCGCGGGCGGCCGCTCGCGCCAGATCAACGCGTTGGTCGAGCGCATCAAGCGCCTGGTTCCCGCGCAGGACCCTCTGCTCATCGCCGGGGACTTCAACGACTGGAACAATCGCCTGGCGCCATTGTTCGTTCAGCAGCTGGGGCTTTACGAAGTATTCTCGGCCTCGCCGCGAGGCCTCAGCGCCCGCCAGCTTCCCTTGAGCAAATCCGTGCGCAACCTGGGCCGCAGCCTGCGTTCGCTTCAGTTTCCGGCGGCGCGCCTCGACTCCATTTTTGAACTGGGCATCAATGGCGCGGCGCGCCATACGCCGCCGCCGCGCACCTTTCCCGCCGCCTTCCCGTGGCTCAGGCTGGACCGCATCTACCAGCGGGGCTTTGCCGTGCGCAACGCCCGCGTGCTGCACGGGAACCCCTGGCGGCAGCTGTCCGACCACGCGCCCATTTTTACTGAATTAGAATTGCCGTAGCTGGCACGGCATCAGCCCCGACGCAGGGTGTTTTTTGCCGCCGGGCCGTCCCAAGGCAAAAAGCACCCCCTCGGGGGGCAGCAAGCCGCGTCAGCGGCGCAGCGTGGGGGCATTTTTGGGCCCGCGCGGCGGCATGCAAGGGCAAAGGGGCGCCGTGCAATCATTCGAACCGCAGCATGGGTTCGGTTTTTCCGGGTAGGGGGTATGGCACGCGGAATCCTGAAACTGCAATGGCATGACGGAAACCAGATAGAACTCCTGCAGAATGGCGGGCAGTTTTTCCCGGCCCTGTGCGCGGCCATCGATGCGGCGCGCGCCAGCGTGCACCTTGAAACCTATATCTTCAAGCTCGACCGCACTGGCCTCGAGGTACTGGAACATTTGCGCCTGGCTTGCGAGCGCGGCGTCAAGGTTCGCGTCGCGCTGGATGGCTTTGGTTCCTTCGAGTACGTGGACGAGCTGATGCAGCGGCTGACCAGCATGGGAGCGATGTGCCGCGTGTATCGCCCCGAGCCAAGGGGCATCGATTTCTACCGCTTCAGCCTGCGCCGTTTACGCCGTCTGCATCGCAAGGTCACGGTGGTGGACGGCCAGGTGGCTTTCGTGGGCGGCATCAATATTATCGACGACCTCGACGACGTGCCCAATGACGGCAAGGGCCCCAGGCCGCGCTTCGATTTCGCGGTAAGCGTGCGCGGGCCCATCGTGCCGCAGATCGACAGCGAGCAGAATCTTTTGTGGCTGCGCATGGCGCCCAAGCAGGGCAACGACATGCAGCGCACATACCAGCGGGTGCGTCACTGGTTCCTGCGCCGGCAGCGAAGCTTGTCCGAGCATGCGCAGGTATTCGTTCCCGGCGTGCGGGCCGCCTTTCTCCTGCGCGACAACCTGCGCTTTCGCCAGACCATCGAAAACGTGTATTTGCGGGGGATAGAGACGGCGAGCGGCGATATCCTGATCGCCAATGCGTATTTTTTTCCCGGCATGCGATTGCGGCGCGCGCTGGAACAGGCGGCCCGGCGCGGCGTGCGCGTGCGCCTGCTGCTGCAGGGCCGTTCGGAATACGCCCTGCAGTTTCGCGCCTCGCGCAGCATGTACGGCAAACTGCTGGACGACGGCATCGAGGTCTACGAGTACATGGCAAGCTATCTGCATGCCAAGGTGGCCGTCATCGACGATGCGGCCACGGTCGGTTCTTCCAACCTGGATCCGTTCAGCCTGCTGCTGGCGCGCGAGGCCAATGTGTTTGTGAAGGACGCCGGCTTCGCGCAGGAGCTGAAGGCGGCGATCGAGGCCGAAACCGCGGCCAACGCCAACCGCGTCACGCTCGCAAGCCTGCAGAAACGCGGCCTGCTGGGCCGCGCCATCGATTCGACAGCGTATTTTCTATTGCGGGTGGGCGTTTCCCTGACGGGCAAGTCTTCCGAGTACTAGCCAAGGCAAGCGCCGGGCCTGGCGGCTATCGTACACATGGGCGCCGACCCGCAGGCCGCGGCGCATCGCGGGGTTCTCGCGGCTTTTAAACGCAGCTCAGGTTGGCGGCGTTGGCCTTTTGCACCGCCTTGGGAATGGGAACGTGGGCGTGCAGGACGGCCTGTCCGCGCTCGAACATGGTCAGTTGGCCGGGGCTGAACGACACCCAGTTTTCGTTGTCGGTGATCGGGCGGGTGGCGATGACCGCCACGCGGTCGTCGCGGCAGGTGGTTTGCGAAAAGTCCACCGTCATGTCGGCATCGACCAGGTGCGCGGTGGCGAAAGGCCAGGCGCGTATCAGGTAGTGCAACTGGGTGGAGCAATGCGCGAACAGCATGCGGCCGTTGGAAAACAGGAAATTGAAGACCCCGTGCCGGGTGATGTCGCGCGTCAGCGCTTCCACGGCGGAAAAAAGCTCGGATGACGACGGCTCGTGGTTGCCGAACCGGCTGCGCAGCCCTTGCATGATGTGGCAGAAGGCCAGTTCGCTGTCGGTGCCGCCCACGGGTTGGTACTGCCCGTCCAGCGTCGGACGGTAGTTCAGCAGGTCGCCGTTGTGGGCGAAGATCCAGTGCCTTCCCCATAGCTCGCGCATGAAGGGGTGGCAGTTTTCAAGCTGGATGTCGCCCTGGGTGGCCTTGCGGATGTGCGCAATGATGTTGCGCGACTTGATCGGATAGTTCTTGATGAGCTCGGCAACGGGCGACTTGCAGGAAGGCTGGTTGTCGATGAAGACGCGGCAGGCCTTGTTTTCGAAGAAGGCGACGCCGAAGCCGTCGGCATGGTGGTCGGTATTGCCGCCCCGGGCGGCAAAGCCTGTGAACGAAAACGTAAAATCGGTGGGCTGGGCGCAGCTCATGCCCAACAGCTGACACATGGCGAAAATGGCCTGAAAAAAGCGCGGTGAAGGCGCGAACAGGGCGCTGAAAAAGTACGCGCAGGCCACCGGGCACTGCGTATTGCGTCCTATGACCCTGATTTTAATACGGGTATGGACGCAGGAGTGAGGTAATAAGCATATGCGGGGCGAATCGCGGCGCCGGCAAGGCCCGAAGCACAATTTTTGTCGCTTACGTAATACACTGGACTTCTGAACAAGGCACTTTCATTGATCGGCCGTTCGCAGCGCGGCGGCTGAAGCTTTTCGGAGTCACGTCTATGCAAGCAAATCAGTCGGGCCAACGGCATATCGGCAAGGTGGCCGTATGCGGGGCCGGGGTCATGGGGGCGCAAATCGCCGCGCATTGCGTCAATGCCGGGGTGCCGGTCGTGCTGTTCGACCTGCCGGCCAAGGAAGGCGACAAAAGCGGCATCGCCAAGCGCGCCATTGCCGGCCTCAAGAAAATGAACCCTGCGCCGCTGGGCGCGCCCGAACTGGCCGACGCCATTATTCCCGCCAACTACGAAGACGACTTGCACCGCCTGGCCGAATGCGATCTGGTCATCGAGGCCATTGCCGAGCGCATGGACTGGAAGCTTGACCTCTATAAAAAGCTGGCGCCCTTCGTAAAGCCGGGCGCCATCGTTGCCAGCAATACCTCGGGACTGTCGATTACCGAACTTTCCAAGGTGCTGCCCGAAGACCTGCGGCATCGCTTCAGCGGCGTGCATTTCTTCAACCCCCCGCGCTACATGCCCCTGGTCGAACTCATTCCCACGGCTCAGACCACGCCCGCCCTGGTCGATCTGCTGGAAACGTTCCTGACCTCGCAACTGGGCAAAAGCGTCATCCGGGCCAAGGACACCCCCAATTTCATCGGCAACCGCATCGGCGTGTTCGGCATACTTTCGGTGTTTGTCCAGGCCAGGAAGGCCGGCCTGCCCATCGACCTGGTCGATGACCTGACCGGCACGCGCCTGGGCCGCGCCAAGTCCGGCACCTTCCGCACCGCCGACGTGGTGGGCCTGGACACCCTGGCCCACGTCATTGCCACCATGCAAGATCATCTGCCCGACGATCCCTTCCATGCCTGCTTCGGCCTGCCGCCCCTGGTGTCGGCCTTGATCGAAAAAGGCGCCTTGGGGCAGAAGGCCGGGGCGGGCTTCTACCGCAAAGAGGGCAAGGCCATCTTGCGCATCGACCCGGCCACCGCCCAGTACGTACCGGCCGACAGCAAGGTGGACGACGCCGTTGCGGCCATCCTGGCCGAACGGAACGCGGGCAAGCGGCTGCAGGCCCTGCGCGAATCCGATCATCCCCAGGCCCGGTTCGTATGGGCTGTGCTGCGCGATGCCTTTCATTACGCGGCCGTGCATCTGGCCGATATCGCTGACAACGCCCGGCAGGTGGACCAGGCCATGGTGTGGGGCTTCGGCCATGCCCAAGGCCCCTTCGAATTATGGCAGGCCGCCGGCTGGCGCCAGGTGGCCCAGTGGGTGGCCGACGACATCGAGAAAGGCTTGGCGCTTTCCAGCGAACCGCTGCCCGATTGGGTAAGCAGCGGGCCGGTATGGGAGGCCCAGGGCGTGCATACGCCGCAAGGCTCGTGGAATCCCCATGCAAAATCCTTCGAGCCGCGCAGCAGTCTGCCCGTGTATGAACGCCAGATAGGCGCGCCGCGCCTGGTGGGCGAATCGGCCGGCCTGGGCGAGACCATGGTCTTCGAGACCGATGCGGTCAAGGCCTATACGCTGCCGGCGCCGCATCCCGACGACGTGCTGCTGCTGTCATTCAAGACCAAGATGCATACGCTCAGCCCCGAAGTCATCCAGGGCATCGTGCATGCGGTGGACGTGGCCGAAGGTTCGTTCAAGGCGCTGGTCATCGGCCAGTTGTCCGAACCGTTCTCGGCCGGGGCCGACCTTAAATCCATGCTGCCCTTGTTCGAGCAAGGCGGCGCCAAGGCGGTCGAGCCTGTCGAGCGCGCCATGCAGGACATGGTGCTGCGCCTGCGCTACGCCCAAGTGCCGGTGGTGGCCGCACTGGCCGGCATGGCGCTGGGCGGCGGCTGCGAACTGGCCCTGCATTGCGCCAAGCGGGTGGCGCATTTCGAAACCTATATCGGCTTGGTCGAAGTGGGCATCGGCCTGGTGCCGGGCTCCGGCGGCCTGGCGCATTGCGCGCGCCGCGCCGCCCAGTTGCAGGCCATGACCGCGCCCGATATCCCCTTGCTGGCCCTCTTGAAGAAAACCGCGCTGGCGGTGGCCAGCGCCCAGGTTTCCCGCTCGGCGCCGGATGCGCGCGACATCGGGTACTTGCTGCCTTCCGATACGGTGGTCATGAACCGCTACGAGCTGTTTTACGTGGCCGTGCGCGAAGCGGCCATGCTGGCCGAGGCCGGCTGGCGGCCGCCCTTGCCGGGGCTGTTCCCCGTGGCGGGGCGCGATGCCATCGCCACGCTCAAGGCGCAGTTGGTCAATATGCGGGTGGGCGGCTTCATTTCCGAGCACGACTTCACGGTGGCCGCAAACGTGGCCCACGTCATCTGCGGCGGCGACGTCGACCCCGGTTCGCTGGTCGACGACGAATGGATGCTCTCGCTGGAGCGCCAGGCTTTTCTCGGCCTGCTGGCCAACCCCAAGACCCAGGAGCGCATCATGGGTTTCCTGAAGACCGGCAAGCCGGTGCGTAACTAGGAGTCCGTTATGACCACATTGCAACAGGCTTACATCGTAGCGGCCACCCGCAGTCCCATCGGCAAGGCGCCGCGCGGATCGCTTTCGCACTACCGGCCCGACGACCTGCTGGCGCGGGTCATACAAGGCGTGCTGGCCCAGGCGCCCAGCCTCGACCCCGCGGCCGTCGAAGACGCCATCGTGGGCTGCGCCATTCCCGAAGGCTCGCAGGGCTTCAATGTGGCGCGCATCGGCGTGCTGCTCTCGGGCCTGCCCAACAGCGTGGCGGGCGTTACCGTCAACCGCTTCTGCGCTTCGGGCCTGACCGCCATCGCCATGGCGGCCGACCGCATCCGCGTGGGCGAGGCCGACGTCATCATCGCCGCGGGCACCGAGTCTATGAGCCAGGTTCCGCTGATGGGCGTCAACACCAGCTTCAGCCCCGGCATCTTCGCGCGCGACGAGAACGTGGGCATTGCCTACGGCATGGGCATTACGGCCGAGCAGGTGGCGCAGCAATGGAAGGTGTCGCGCGAGGATCAGGACGCCTTTGCACTGCAGTCGCACCAGCGCGCCCTGGCCGGGCAGAAGGCCGGCGAGTTCAACGACGAGACCCTGCCCATCGACGTAGTGCGCCGCGTGCCGGACCTGGCCAGCGGCGAAGTGGCCGAACAGCATAAAACGCTGGCGCTGGACGAAGGCGTGCGCGCCGACACCAGCCTCGAGGCGCTGGCCCGCCTGCGTCCGGTGTTTGCCGCCAAGGGCAGCGTCACGGCCGGCAACAGCTCGCAGATGTCCGACGGCGCAGGTGCCTTGCTGGTGGTGTCCGAACGCGCGCTCAAAACGCACAACCTTACGCCGCTGGCGCGCTTTGTTTCCTTCGCCGTGCGTGGCGTGCCGCCCGAGATCATGGGCATAGGCCCCAAGTTCGCCATTCCCCAGGCGCTGAAGGTGGCTGGCCTGAAGCTGGATCAAATGGGCTGGATCGAACTGAACGAAGCCTTTGCCGCGCAGTCGCTGGCGGTCATCCGCGACCTTGGACTCGACCCCAAGGTCGTCAACCCCATAGGCGGCGCCATTGCCCTGGGCCACCCCCTGGGCGCCACGGGCGCCATCCGCGCCGCCACGGTCGTGCACGCCATCCGGCGCCACAAGCTGGACTACGGAATGCTGACCATGTGCGTGGGCACCGGCATGGGCGCCGCGGGCATTTTCGAGCGGGTGTAGAAGCCGGCCACACGGCGGCCGTTCCGCGAATACAGTGGTTGTAAAAATGGGAGCATCATGTGCTCCCATTTTTTTGCCGATCCAATCGTTATTTCCCGCGCAGGCCCAGCGCTTCGGACAGCAGCTTGGTTTCGACGATCAGGAGCTCCCCGTACTCCTTGACCTGGCTGGCATCCAGGCGGGCGCTGGGGCCGAAAATACCCACCGATCCGGCCACCTGGCCGCCGCTGTTGAAGAACGGCGCGGCGATGGAAACGGCGCCCTGGATGATTTCCTGGTTACTGATGGCGTAGCCGCGTTCGCGCGTGCTTTGCAGGTCTTCCGCGTACTTCTTCAGGTCGAGCTTCGTGCCGGCCGCGTATTCCTTCAACAGTTCGGGCGTTATGTCCAGGTAGGCCAGGATGGCGCGCCCGCTCGCGCCCAGGACGATGCGCTCGCGGTATCCGACCCCGCGTTTGAAGCTTAGTGGCTGGGTGCAGGGAAGTTCGCTGATGCAGCTGCGGTAGGCCCCCTGGGGGATGAACAGCGCCACGGTTTCCCCGGTTTTCTCCCAGAGGCGGCGCAGCATCGGCTTGGCCATTTCGTTCAGGTCCAGGCTGGATGTCCAGACGTGCGAAAGATGGGCCACGGCAGGGCCCAGGCGGAATTTCTGCGGCTCGCCCGACGAGACCAGAAAGCCGCTTTGTTCCAGTGTGTACAGCAGGCGGTACAGCGTGGGCCGGCTCAGATCCACGCGCTTGAGCAACTGGCCCGCCGTCAATTCATAGTCCGTCGCCGTAAAGGCCATAAGAATGTCCAGGGCGCGGTCGACGGCCCGGACGTTGTCGCTGGTTTTCTCGGTTGCCATTTGGTGTTCCTAGTGTTCCTGAATTCCTGTCGTGCTCCGACATGATGCCAGATTGGTAAATACCCTATTGCGAGCAGGTTAATGTGTCCGTACAATGTATATCAGTATCAACAGACGGACAACTCAGAGGCTAAGCGCTGGCACAAGCACACGGCTTCACGACCTGGAGGCAATAGACAATGACTTATTCCTTTTTCAAGTTGGCAGCCGCATCGACAGTGGCGACCGCTTGTTTCTGTACCGCCGCCGCGCAGGCTGCAACGGCGCCCGCACCCCTGAAGATAGGCGTCATCCTTCCCTTCAGCGGCCCGTACGCGCCGTATGGCGAGCAAATCAGCAGCGGCATCAAAGTGTATATGAAGGAACACGGCGATACGGTGGCGGGCCGCAAGGTCCAGGTGATCTACAAGGACGACACCGGGGTTGCGCCCGAGGTCGACAAGCGCCTGGCGCAAGAACTGCTGGTCAATGAAAAAGTGGATTTGCTGGCCGGCTTCGGCATGACCCCGTCGGCGCTGGCGGTGGCCCCCTTGGCCACGAAGGCCAAGTGCCCGATGGTCGTCATGAATGCCGGCAGCGCCGTCATTCCTTCGCGCTCGCCCTACATCATCCGGGTTTCGGAGTCCCTACCGCAGGTAACGCGTCCCGCAGCGAAGTGGGCGGCCAAGCATGGCATCAAGAAGGTCTATACGCTGGTGGCCGACTATGCGCCGGGCATCGACACTGAAAAAGCGTTCACCGAGACCTTCGAGAAACTGGGCGGAACCATCGTGGGCAGCGTAAGGGTGCCCGTTACCAACACCGATTTCGCCAGCTATATCCAGAAGATCAAGGACGAAAAACCCGACGCCGTGTTCATGTTCCTGCCGCCGGGGCCCGCCACGATTTCCTTCGTCAAGTCCTACCATGAGCGAGGTCTGCGCAAGGCCGGCATCAAGATGCTGGGAACGCACGACTTGACCGAGGAAACGCTGATCGACTCCCTGGGCAATGGGGTTATCGGCACGATTACCTCGGGCTATTATTCGGCCGCCCACGATTCCGACCTCAACCGCAAGTTCGTCAAGGAATACAAGGCCATGTTCGGCCCCGACGCCAAGATCAACTTCATGTCCGCCACCGGCTACGACGGCATGGCCGCCATCTATGCGGCGCTGACCAAGACCGGCGGCGATTCGGACGGCGACAAATTGATGCAGGCCTTCAAGGGCATGAGTTTTGAAAGTCCCCGCGGCCCGGTCACCATCGACCCCGTCACCCGGGATATGACCCAGAACATCTACATGCGCGAGGTCAAGCTCGTCGACGGCCATCTGGCGAATGTCGAGTTCGACAAAGAAGCCAACGTCAAGGCGCAGCCCTGAAGCGGAAAAGTCTTATCGGGCGAACATCGGCGATGTTCGCCTCAGTTTGGTAATGGAGTGGAAATCATGAACAAGGAAATGTCGGAAATACTGGTGCGTACTGACGCGGGCACTCGCATGGGCAACCTCATGCGGCGCTACTGGGTGCCTATTCTCGCCTCGCGCGAAATCGAGCCGGACGGCCCTCAGGTGCGGGTCAAGATCCTGGGCGAGAAGCTGCTGGCTTTTCGCGATACCGAAGGCCGGCCGGGCGTCATCGACGAATTCTGTTCGCACCGCGGCGCTTCGCTGTTCTTTGGCCGCAACGAGGAAAACGGCATCCGCTGCGCCTATCACGGCGTCAAGTTCGACCGCAACGGCCAATGTGTCGAGGTTCCCTCGGCGCCCAAGGCCTGTGCGCACATGCACATCAAGTCCTACCCCTGCCTCGAGCGTGGCGGCATTGTCTGGGCCTATATGGGGCCCGAGGGGAAAATGCCCGACCCGGTCGAGCTGGAGTGGGCCACCCTGCCCGAAAGCCATGTGTTCGTATCGCGCCGCTGGCAGCAATGCAATTATCTGCAGGCCATGGAGGGCGGCATCGACACTGCGCACGTCTCGTATGTGCACCGCTACGAAGTCGACACCGACCCCATGCACAAGGACACCAAGGCGCTCGACTACATCAAGGCCGACGGCAACGTAGTGTTCGACATCGAGAAAATGCCCTTCGGCCTCTCCCTGTTCGGCCGCCGCAATGGCGAGCCCGACTCCTATTACTGGCGCGTTACGCAGTGGCTGTTTCCCTGGTTCACGCTGATTCCGCCTTTTGGCGAACACTCCATGGCCGGGCATGTTTTCGTGCCCATGGACGACGAGAATTGCTGGGTCTGGAGCATCAACTTCCATCCCAACAAGCCGCTGTCGGCCCAGGAGCGCCTGGATCTGCAGGAGGGCAAGGGCGTGCACGTGGCGTATGAAGAAGGCGGCACCTTCCGGCCCGTAGCCAATAAAGACAACGACTACCTCATCGACCGCAGGGCTCAAAAAGACAAGCGCTCGTACAGCGGCGTGTTCGGCTTTGCCATACAGGACGCTTCGCTGCAGGAGAGCATGGGCCCCATCCAGGATCGCGAGGCCGAGCACCTGCTGCCTACCGACAAACCTATCGTCATGGCGCGCCGCATGCTGCACGAGGCTGCCATGGGGCTGGAGCAAGGCCAGGAGCCGCCGGCGCTGGACGCTTCCGCGCAGCGTGTGCGTTCGGCCGGCGTGCTGCTGGATCGCAACGCCAGCCCGCTGGAATGGGCGCAAGAGCATCTGGCCGACGGCCTGCATCAGCCGCTTTATTCGGTGTAGATGGCGCAGTTTCATAAATCACATTATTCAATTGGAATAACCATGGCACGACTAGCGAATAAACGGGCGCTCATCACGGGCGGCGGCGCGGGCATCGGCGCCGCGTGCGCCAGGCTGTTTTGCGCCGAGGGCGCCGCCGTAACCCTGGTGGACGCCAACGAAGAGGGGCTGTTGGCAACGGTCCAGGCGCTGCGCGGCGAGTTTCCGCAGGCCCGCGTAAGCCATTGCGTGGCCGACGTGGCCGACGCCGCGCGCACGCGCGAAGTCGTGCAGCACGCCGTGGACGCGCATGGCGGCCTGGACATCCTGGTCAACAACGCCGCCATGCGCAACTACTCGGCCCTGGCAGACGCCACCCCCGAGGAATGGCTCGCCATGATCGACGTGAACCTGGTCGGCACGGCCACCTACTGCCGCGAAGCGCTTCCTCACCTGCGGCTTTCCGGCAAGGGCAGCATTGTGAATGTCGCGTCGTGCTACGCCGTGGTGGGCCGCAAGGGCATGGGCCTTTACGACACCACCAAGGCGGGCCAACTGGCCATGACGCGCACGCTGGCTCACGAAGAAGCCGCCAACGGCGTGCGCGCCAACGTAGTCTGCCCCGGTTCCACCCTTACCGATTTCCACGTCTCGCGCGCCACCGCAAAAGGCAAAAGCGTCGACCAGTTGAAAACCGAAAGGCAAACCACCTCGCTGCTGGCCCGCTGGGCCGACCCCAAGGAAATTGCCTGGCCCATACTCTGGCTGGCGTCCGACGAAGCCTCCTTCATCACCGGAACGAGCCTGCTGGTGGACGGAGGCCTGGCGGCGATGTAAGCCGATGGAAGCCTTCTTTTCAAAAGCAATGGCAATCTCAACCGACGTGTGCTTCGCGTGCGAAATTCCCCATGGCAGCATAGTTGCTACAATTCCTACGACGTGGAATTGGGTTATGGGGAGTCCTGATGGGAAACGGCGTCGAAGCGCTATTGCGCAGGCTATCGGTGCGGCAGCGGATGATGGCGGTCATTGCGATACTGCTGCTGCCGCTGGCGGTGCTCAGTGCAGTCAGCGTAATAGTCCTGGACGAGCAGGAGATGGCCTTTCGCGATTCCGTCGAAGAATCGGTGCATGGGCTTATTCCCCTGACCACGCTGGAATACTACCTTCAGCAGGCGCTGGTGGATGAACTGCTGGCCGAGTCGAATGATTCCGTGCCGGGCTTCGCCGGGCTTACCCGCAATATCGACAACAGCTTTTCCAGCATTGGCGTCGGCATGGACGGCAAGGACGTGCCGCGGACGGTCCTGGAAGACGCGCAGAAGTCCTGGCTGCTGGCGCGGCCCGCGGTTCGCCGCCTGGTCGAGCAGGTGCATACCCAGCACATAAGCGACACTGCCGCCAATCTCCATACGCGGGCTGAACTCGAGCAGGCGATCCACGACATTTCCAATGCCCGCCAGAGCCTGTCCAGTCTGCTCAAGGCCCGATATGAAAAGGCGGCCGCCCAGCGCAAAAGCCAGTTGCACTGGCTGATGTGGAGCTGGGTGCTTACCTTGACGGCCGCCGCCTTGCTGGCCATGGTTTTCCTGCGTTCGCTGCTGCGGCCGCTGGAGGCGCTGACGCATGCCGCGCGCCGTGTCAACGAAGGCCAGGCGGGCGTGCGCGTGGATGCCGGGGGGCGGGACGAACTGGCGGTGCTTGCCGATTGCTTCAACCGGATGACGGCCAATTGGGAAGCCACCCACGCCAGCCTCAAGACCGAAGCCATCGAAGACCCGCTGACAGGCGTACTCAATCGCCGGGGCATACTCTCGCGGCTGGACGTCGAGCTGGATCTGCACCGATCCGGCAGGCAAACGCTGAGCGTGATGGCGATGGATCTCGACCGCTTCAAGTTCATCAACGACCACTATGGCCACAGCGTGGGCGACCGCGCCCTGGAGTGGGTCGCCGACACCTTGCGCAGCATGTTGCGCGAAAGCGATCACCTTGGGCGGCACGGCGGTGATGAATTCATCGCGGTGCTGCCGCGAACCAGCCGTGCCGAGGCGCAGGAGATCGCGCATCGCATTGGCGAGGTCGTCCGGGAGGCCGCCGCCCGCGCGGCGGTGTATCCCGAGATCACGATCGGCGTGGCCACCATGCCCGACGACGGCGACCAGGCCAAGGCATTGCTGGAAGCGGCCGACGCCCGGCTTTACGCGCAAAAGCATCGCCGCGCCACAGACGGCGCGGAATCCGCAAGCTCCCTGAACCAAAGTTCATCCCTATAAGGGTAATTCCCGGTTTCCCGCATATTGCACGTCGCAAATCTTTTCTTTACTGTGTATGTATGCAAGTGCATAAATAATTAAACGTGGTTGAACAAGCGGTTAGCTCGCATCGTTCCTTTTGCGTTTGCGCCGCTTTTCCATGTTTCAAAGCTGTCCTGGCCGGGCGCGATGCCGGCCTTTTACGGGAGTCGGGCATGAAGATTGCAGTACTGGGGGGCGGACACGGTTGCTATGCGGCCGCTGCTGATTTAAGCGAACAGGGCCACGAAGTGCGCTTCTGGCGTCGCGACACACAGGCGCTGCAGTCGCTGGTGCAACATCCGTTCATCCACATCAAGGACAGCGACGGCGAGCGCGATGTGCGCATCGCCAAGGTCTGCCCCGATATCGGCGATGCCATCCGCGGTGCGCAGCTCATATTGATTCCTTCGCCTGCTATCGCGCAACTGGATATCGCCAAGGCCGTGGCGCCTTATCTCGAAGACGGCCAGGTGGTGTACTTGCCGCCCGGCACTTTCGGCAGCTACATCATGAGCGAGGCGGTGCGCGCCGCGGGCAACAAGGCCGAGGTCACCTGGGCCGAAACCGGCACCCTGCCGTGGCTGGTGCGCAAGCACGGGCCCGACAACGTGGCCGTCACCATGCGGGCCACCCGCCTGCCGACGGGCGTCTATCCGGCCAAGCGCGCGGCGCACGCCATGGCGGTCATCAAGCAGGCGTTTCCTTGCATCGAGCCTTGCGAAGACGCGCTGTCGGGCGCGTTGATGAACGCCGGCCCCATCATCCATCCCCCGCTGATCCTCATGAATGCCGCGCCGCTGCAGCACTTTCCGGAGTGGGACATCCACAACGAAGGCACCCAGCCGGCGGTGCGCTCGGTAACCGACAAGCTCGACAACGAACGCATCGCCATCCGCGAGGCCATAGGCTACAAGGCGCCGCATTTCCCGCTGTCCGACCACTACCAGAACGATCAATGGATGTACGGCGATTCGCACAGCAAGCTGGTCGACAGCGGCGACTGGCGCGAGAAAATCGACCTGCACTCGCATCGCTACATGACCGAAGACACCATGCTGGGCCTGGCCTTTCTGGTGTCGGTGGCCAACTGGGCCGAGTGCGATGCGCCGGTGGCCAGCGGCCTGCTGGCGATTGCCGGCGGCATCGTCGGGCGCGACCTGCGCCTGGGCGAGCGCACGCTCGATGCCCTGGGGCTGGCGCATTTGTCGCGCGCCGACATGCACGAGCTGCTGGTCGAAGGGAGAGCATGATGGCCAAGAATGCCGGCCCGATCGCCACCATAGGCGCCGGCCGCATGGGCCGGGGCATTGCCCTGGCATATGCCATCCATGGCCAGTCCGCCGCCATCATCGACTTCAAGCCGCGCAGCCCGCAGCAGTACGAAGAACTGCGGCAAAGCATTTCCAGCGAACTTGCGCTTACCCTTAGGCAACTGGCGGACCTGGGCATGTTCGCGGCCGAGCAGATCGAACCCATTCTGGGCCGCATCGGCATCTACGCCCTGGACGAAGCCGACGCGGTTCTGGCCACGGCGCCCATTGTGTACGAAGGCGTTCCCGAAACCCCCGAAGCCAAGCGCGACGCGCTGGGCCGCATAGGCACGGCGGTGTCGGACGACGCCATCATTGCTTCCAGCACCTCTACCATGCTGGCTTCCGACCTGGCCGCCCTGGTGTACAAGCCGCAGCGGTTCATGAACGCGCACTGGCTCAACCCCGCCTACCTGATTCCCCTGGTCGAGGTCAGCGCGCACGCGGGCACCGATGCCGCGGCCGTGCAGGCGCTGAAGGACAGCCTGAAATCCATTGGCAAAGTGCCGGTGGAATGCAGCTGCAGCCCGGGCTACATCGTGCCGCGCCTGCAAACGCTGGTCATGAACGAAGCGGCGCGCATGGTCGAAGAAAAAGTGGCCACGGCCGAACAAATAGATCTGGCAACCCGCTATGGCCTGGGCTTTCGCTTTGCGGCCATCGGCGTGCTGGAGTTCATTGATTATGGCGGCAACGACATTCTGTATCACGCCAATAATTACCTTGCCAAAAACCTCGACGAAAATCGTTATGCCATGCCGGAGATCGTGCGGCAATATATGCAAGAGGGCAAAAACGGTTTACGGTCGGCAAGCGGATTTCATTCGTACGAGGGGGTGGACCTTGAGGCGTATCGGCGCGATGTATTGGCCCGTGTCCTGGCAATGCTGGGGCATTTCGGGCTGAACCAAAGCGCAACTTCCAACGTGGCAAAAGGAGACTGAACAATGAAAAAAAATGTACAAGCAATACTGGCCGCCATGGGCGTCATGATGGTGGCCGCGCCGACATTGGCGGCCGACATACCCGAGCTGAAGGTGGGCTGGACGATTCCCGCCGAAGAAGCCAAGTACTTGATGATGAAGCGGCCCGAGATGTTCCCCGACCTGGGCAAAAAATACACCATCAAGTGGACGCAGTTCCAGGGCACCTCGCCCATGATCCAGGCCATGCGCGCCAACGTGCTCAATTGCTCGACCATGGCTCCCATGTCGCTGGCGCAGGGGGCCATAGAAAGCGGGCTCAAGGCCTATATCGTGGCCCAGCACGTCTACGAAAAGAAAGGCTTCTTCACGGTGTACTGGGCGGTTAAAAAAGACAGCCCCATCAAGAGCGCCGCCGACCTCAAGGGCAAGGTGCTGGGCACCAACGCCTACGGCTCGGGCGTGTACTTCAACCTGGTGCTGTGGCTTGAAAAGAATGGGCTCGATCCCAAGAAAGACGTGAAGATCGTGGAAACCGGTTTCCCTCCCATGGCCGATGCGATCCGTTCGGGGCGCATCGACCTGGGTACCATGGTCCAGCCCTTCGCCCTGTTGTCGCAGGAAAAAGGCGACCTGCGCGAACTGGCATCGCAGGCCGATGTGCAAACACCCCAAGTACAGATCTTCGAAGGCTGCAGCCAGGAATACACCAATGCGCATCCCGAAGTGGTCCAGGCCTACATCAAGGATCTCGAGCGCGCCATGAACATGGTGCAGGCCGATCACTCGCTGGCGGTGGCCGTTACTTCGGAAGTCACCCGCGCGCCCGCCGCGCTGCTGAGCAAGTACCTCATGACCGACAAGGACTTCGCGCGCGACAAGGACATGAAGCCCAACCTGGATTCCATCCAGAAGACCTGGGACCTCTATTACAAGGCCGGCTTCCTTTCCAAGGCCTTGAATATCAAAGACTTCGTCCGCAAAGACACGATAGCGCCGGTAAAATGATCAACATCGAGCAACTGGGAAAGACTTTCCAGACCGCCAGAGGCACGTCGCACACCGCCATTCGGGACATCTCGCTGGATGTTCCCGAAGGGCAGTTCCTGTCCATCCTGGGGCCCAGCGGCTGCGGCAAAAGCACCTTGCTGTACATGGTGGGCGGCTTCGAGGATGTCTCGGCGGGGCAGATCCGGGTCGACGGCCAGGTGGTGCAGGGTCCGGGGCCGGACCGCGGCCCGGTCTTCCAGGAGTACGCGCTGTTTCCCTGGAAGACCGTGCTGGGCAACGTGGCCTACGGCCTGCGCGAGCAGGGCGTGCGCAAGGCCGAGGCCGAAGAGCGC